>Ga0315276_10002765_pt1 | contig 16021 bp, 9 predicted proteins | sample YL17G05_0_MG_FD_204542 | JGI IMG/M metagenome (GOLD analysis project Ga0315276, IMG submission 204542) | Sediment microbial communities from Yellowstone Lake, YNP, Wyoming, USA - YL17G05_0 | ecosystem: Environmental > Aquatic > Freshwater > Lake > Sediment | place: USA: Wyoming | collected... | reverse complement strand
GTTTAACCCTTCTAGTCAATCCCCTTAGACCGCTCGGGCACCGCCGCACAGAGACTGTCTTTCAGTCCAGGTTTTAAATAGGATTTTTTGCCAATATATATAACACATTGTGTGTGCTGCCCTGCCTCTCCATTTAAATAAGAGATGCAGGCGACCTTTCTCTGTGCCCAAACCTTCCCCTCTCTCCTGCTTAACAAACGCACCACCAAAGCGCCCAGCCGCCACCGCACGCGCCTTATCCATACAAAGACAAGCCCCTGGGGCGATGGCCAGACAGCTAGGAATGGAAGGAAAGGTGATAACGCGGCACCGTGCTTGGCCCTCTTTCTTGTTCCACGCCCCTTCTCCCTTCTCCATCCTCGACCTCCTCTCTCTCTCTTTGTGTGAGACCAAACCCTCTCTCTCCCTCCGTTTTAGATGTCGCGGACGACGCGCACGGTAACAACACACACACACACACACACACACACACACACACACACACACACACATCCACACACCCACACACCCACACACCATCCACGTGCGCACCACTTCTCTCTCCGCTTGTCTTTGGTTTCACGCGCCCCATTCTCGAAAAAAAAACTCACTCTCCCTGCACCAAAAAAGCAGGGTCTCTCCCCCCGTGCGCGCTCTCTTCTCTCCCCGCACACGTACACAAGGACCAGCAACTCCACATACACCACATCGCGCCCAAACAAAGCCACTTCAGAATCGCCATGCAGATCACGCGTGCACGACAAAGCCGGGAAAAAAAGAATCAAGGGGGTAAAAGCCACCACCACCACCATCTCTCATCTCTCCATTCATCCGCGCCGCTTGACCAGGCTCCGCAGCGCCAAAAAGGAGGCGACGTGGAACAGGCCGTAAAAGAAGAGCAGGATGCCGACCGACTGCCAGGCCGTGATGGTGAAGCCCCAGAAGCGGAGGATGTCGTCCCCCGAATTCAGCTCAGAACAGGTCGGCGTTTTCTGGCGCTCGGAGAGGCGGGCGACCGGAATGTTGAAGGGGTTGTTGCGCGGGTCACGCGGCCAGTCCACCTTGGCCTTCTCGTATAGGGCCGGGTTGGTCTCCCACTGCTTGCAGTCGGAGGGGTAGTAAAACTTGCGCCCGGCCAGCTCGTTGTGGGAGAAGCCCTGGAGCACCCAGCGCTGGTAAAAGATGACGGACGCCCAGCGCAGGGGCGCAATCTTGATGTACTGGATGCGCACCCAGAAGCCCATCAGCAGGACGCCCAGCGTGGAGTAGCCGACCGCGTTCATGTAGGCCATGTCCTGGGTGTCGGAACCGTAGACGAACGCGACCAGGACCTGGATGGCGCAGAGCGAGTTCAAAATCATGAGCAGGCCAAACATGAAGATGTGCGAGGCGGCCGGCCACATCCCAATCGCGCCGTACGTGACGAACCCGCCCAGGACGGAGAAGGCGATGATAAAGGGCAGGGAGGACAGGGTCAGGGCGATGTGGTAGGCGGAGGGCGCGTACAGGCCGGACCGGACGTCCGACACAAAGTAGGCCCGGTCGTTCATGTAGAGGCTCATGTAGCAGAAGGGGAGCAGGGAAAAGACGATGACCTCGAAGAAGAACGTGCCAATCGTCTTGCCCGCATTGCCCGGGTTCAGCTCCTGGTCGTACGCGACCAGGCCCGCCATCATGGAAACCCACACCGCCAGCATCAGCCGGGACGTCGCGTCCGCCGGGTTGCGGATCTGGTTGATCCAGGACCGGTGGAGGAGGACCCGGAACTGGGTGAGCCAGGAGGTCGGGTAGCGCGACACGCGCGCTTTGGAGAGAGGGGCGGCCTTGCCGCCGGCCGTGGTTGTGCTCAGGGCCCCGCCAATGCCGTCATCGGCAGGGGGCAAGGTGCCCGCGTCGGTCGCCTTGGCCAGGCCAACGATCGAGGCCACATCGCTGGCCCCGAGCTGGGTGGCCACCCCACGCGCGGCCCACTTGGCCGCGGCCGCCGCGACGTCCGCCACGCCCGTCATGCTCCGCGCCGCCACGGCCGGCGGCTTGGCAAAGCCGACCGACACCAGGTCGATGATCCAGTCGGACACCGCGCCGTCCCGGGTGGGGGCGTGGCGGAAGCCGGTCTCCCCACCAAACCAGGGGGCGACTCCGCTGGGCGCCCCAAAGTAGAGCTGGCGCCCCTCGGAAAGGAGGCACACCTTGTGGAACATCGCCCAGATGGCCGCCCGGGGCTGGTGGACGGAGGCGATGATGGTGTGGCCCGCCCCGCCCAGTTTGGCCACGTACTCCATGATGTTGAGGGCGGCGAACGAGTCCAGGCCGGAGGTGGGCTCGTCCAGGAAGAGGATGGACGGGCGGGCAATGAGGGAGCAGGCAATGGTCAGGCGCCGCTTCTCCCCGCCCGACAGGCCACGCACGGACACCCCGCCCGCCAGCGTGCCGCCCACCTGGGTGTGGCGCGCCCGCCACAGGCCCATCGTCTCCAGGACGGACTGCATGCGCGCGTGCATCTCGTCCTTGGTCAGGGCGGCGACGTCCGAGCCCTCCTTGCCACCGCTCTTGCGGGGGATGCGCAGGTTGGCGTGGAAGGTAAGGGTCTCCAGGGCGGTCATCGTCGGCACAAACAGGTCGTCCTGGTTGACCATGGCCGAGACCCGGCGGAAGCGGCGCCCCACGGGCGCGCCGTTCATGGCGATCGTGCCCGCCAACGTGCGCGCGTCGTGCCCGGCGTGGCCGGCCAAGAGCTCCAGCAGGGTCGACTTGCCGGCGCCCGACGGCCCGACCAGGGCGCACAGCTCGCCCGGCACGACAATGCCGTCCGTGGGGGCCAGGATGGTCTTAGATGTGCCGGCCGCCCGGTCGGGGACGATCGCGGACAGGCCAGTCCAGGCCAGGTCGGCCGGGTAAGGGACGGCGGCCGTGGCGCCCAGGGCGGCACCCGGGGGCGGGTTCCACCGAGAGGTGCAGGCGCAGGCAGACTGTGAGAAGGAGAGGAGGAGAGTCGAGATGCGTGAGCGGCGGCGTGATGAGAGAGGAGGGAGACGTGTGGGCGGCCCACCGGCGGCGGACATGAGGGGGGAGCGCGGGCGAGAGAAAAGGCGAGAGAAAAAGCAGGGGCGCCTTGCTCTCATCCCTCTTCCGGGTCCAAGCCCGGCGTGTGAGGCCACGATTCGTCCCAACCAGTCGACTCATCGTGTGGAGCGTCGGACGGACCACACGATGAGCGGGCCAGGCTGGCAGATCGCGAGGCGCCACCTGGCCAAAGGCGCGACCTTCCAGTGGGAAGGCCCGCGTGCACGAGAGGCCGCTCGCGCGCAGCCGGGAGCGCTTTTTGTGACGCCGCTGTGGGCATCCAGCCCCACCAGTCACCCTCTCTGATTCCCGTCCAACGCATATCAGGGCAATGCGCCTCCGCCTGAGCGGAGTGGCAAGGCGAGCAGGCGCACGCAAGCCCCTCGAAACGCCCATCCAACAGTAGGGGTCACAAGGGCCCGCCCCGCTCTCTCTCAATCGCTCCTTACCTCGCACGCACAACCCCGCACCCACGCCGGTGCCAGCGTGGCGCTCAGCAGCTTGTCCGGGTCGCCTGCCACCGAATCGTCCGCGTACAGCATGGAGGAGGACGCGGCCCGGCGCGAGGCGGCCAGGGCCGCCCCCGACGGGCGCGTCTCGGCAAACGGCCCACCCCCGCCGGCGCTCTTGGGAGTGCGGGGCGTCGCCGCCGGCATTGGGCGGCGCAGCAGGCGGCGGGCCGTCCGCGACACGCCGCCATTTACTTTCTCAATGGCGTACAGCAACAGGAATGCGCCCAGCAGGTGGGAGAGGACCAGAGAGGTGATCCACAGCCACTGGATGGCCCACATGATTGTTTTTTTTTGCGGGCGAAGCTAGCCTCTCGGGCGGAGCGCAGGAGAGTGCGTGTTTCCGTGCGTCGCTTTGGTCAGATCACTGGCCTCGCACTCGCACGCACGCGCGCGCCTCCTTCTCGCGGGGAGGTTGGGCGTGTGGGTGAGAGGAGGGGTGAGGTAGGGGAGGAGCACGCAAGGAGGGAGCGCGCGCCAAATGGAGAGTGTGAACGGAGACGGGCGAGAGCCTGGCAGTGTCTCGACCTCGTGCTGCTGCCCTCTCCCTCCTTCCCCGCTCGCGCCAGCTGGCGGGCGACAGGTACGCGCACGGGCTCATTCTTAAGCCCCGCGTGCTCTGAGAGTGAGCGTGCACACGCGCCTGCAAAGATCCGCCACTCCGACCTGTCGTCGGTACGCGATCGGGCGTGACCAAAGGTAAATGATGTGAACGGATTAGCTGGTGGCGCAAATACAATTGGTGAAAAACAGCGTCATATACAGCGCCGATTGGAAGAGGCCCACCACACACACGGGCGCTGACGTCACCGACTCTTTCGACAATCCTCACGCGTCCAGCAAAGTTGAGAGAGAGACAGGCGTGCCTTCCGCGCGCGGGCACTCTCTATCTCTCCTCCCTCCACAGCCGCGGCCACCACCGCGCGCGCTGAGGGCTGGGGTCTACGTGCTCCCCTTGTTCTCCCGTGTTCCTCCCTGCAAAAGCTTCCCCGCCTCCTCCCTCACTCCTCAAAACCCGTCATCACCCGCTCATACGTCCAGAACAGGACGGCATTGATGAGGAAGGCCCGGGCCACCGTTGCGGGCGCGCCCGCCCACAACCCGCCCGCCCAGGCGGCGCTCCTGAAGGTGTGATGACGAGAGGAGGAAGCGTTTTCGCGACCACCCACCCTCTCCATCCTCTCCACCGCCTGCACCCGGGTCTTGATTACGTCCAGCGGGTAGACGGCCAGCCAGGCGGCGGCGCCCGCGCATCCGCCGGCCAGGAGCGTGGCGGTGGAAGGGGAGAGGAGCGTGGGCGGGCTGGTTGAATTGCAGTTGACACTCATCGCACGCCCGCCCAGGGCGCGCTGGCCCCATTCGTACAGGCCGAAGTAAAGGCCATAAGAGGGCACGTCCCGGGCGACCGTGACGGCGGCCCCCCTGTACAGGCCGCGTATGCCGCCGGCCTTGAGAAGGGCGGCTAAGGCACTGGCCGGGCGGCGCAGCACAGGCGTCCGGCCACCCCCTCCTTCACTCAGCTGGGCCCGCAGCTTGAGGGCGTCGACGGGGACAATGATGCCCACCTGGGCGGCACCCGCGGCGGCGCCGGCTAGGAAGGTGCCGGGCAGGGAGAGGGGCGCGGACGGGGTCGGCGGTGGTGGCGTGCTTGGGGTTGGGGTCGAGCTCAGAGCGCCATCTTTGGTCTCGCCGCTGCAGTACTCCGCCAGGCTCCGGGAGGCCGCACCATAGGCCTGGAAGACGAGGGCGGACTAAAAAGAAAAAGTGAAAGAGGCGGATTGCGTTGAGAGAATGTGGAATGGTGGGGGAGGTGTCGGGTCGAGAAAAAAAATTTTTTTTTTTTTTTTTTTTTTTTTTTGCTTTCCTTCTGTAACGCCTCACACACACGCACCTGCCCCGCAATCGTGGTCGCCGGGTACACCACCCCCCTCCACAGCGCTCTCACCCCTCCTCCCCGGGCGATCAGGCCCCGGGCGGTCGCCAGGACGGAGGAGGGAGGAGGGGCAGAGGAAAAGGCGCCCGCGTTGGCTTGTTGCATGATGCGAACAGTGTCCAGCGGCTGGCCGACTAAGATGGCCGCGCACCCGGACACCCCGCCCGCAATGAACTCCTGGGCGGGCGGGGAGAGAGACATTGCTGTCTAGTGGCGCGGCAGAGAAGCTGACAGCGCGCGCGCGTGTGTGTGTGCCAGCGACGGACCGCCCCGTCTCTCTCTTTCTTCTCCAGGGGGTCTGGGTTGTGAAGGTATCTTTTTCAACCTCGCCCCCTCGCTCCTTTCCACAACGGCCCTGCGACATAAGCAATCCAAATCCATTCCATTCTTTACACACAACACGCGCCCCGCCCCCGCCAAGAAGCGTCATGGCGGGGGCGGGGCGCGTGCGCGGGGTGGTGGTGGTGTATTAAAAAGGACCCCACACCCCCCTCTCACTCGGCCACGCGAATGAAATAAACACTCGCGCCCGTTCCTACCCAAAACTCTCGCGCTCCGTGGGCGCCTAACGCGCCCGCGGAAGAACACACACACACACACACACACACACTCACACACACACACAAAAATAGGGCAGGGGAGATCGAGGGATCAGCACGGGCACACACACACACACACACCGGGCCTTTCCCTAAGAGAGGCCGCACCGCGCGCGCTCCACACACAGCAAACCCCACCTGCCTGCCGCAAACAGGGAAACAAAAAAAAGACAGGCAAGCACGCCCACTCAAGCCGCTCCCCGCGCCGTCAGTGCCTTCGCCACCCGCTGCCCCAGCCCCGCATCGCACTGGGAGAGGTAGCCCACCCAGATGCGGCGGATCTCGGGCGTGGTGCGCGGGTCGCCGACAATGCCGCACAGGCGCCCGATGAAGCGGTCCTGGCGCGCGGCGTCCCACGACCGGAAGCGTGCGCCGGGCTGGGCAAAGTTGTTCTCCAGAGGGATGACCCCGCGGGTGCGGGAGCCGACCAGGGACACGGACGGCATCGGCGTGGGTGCGGCATGGCGGGCGGTGTCGAAACGGGAGGGGAAGTAGTTGACCTCCTCCGTGCGGGCGGTGAAATTCATGAACCCGTCGTGGTGGTTGTTGTGGTGGGGCGCGCCCTTGGGGGCGTTGGCGGGTAGGAGCAGGTAGTTGGGGCCCAAGCGGTGGCGCTGAGTGTCCGCGTACGAGAAGATGCGGGTCTGAAGGAGCTTGTCGTCCGAGTAGCCGACGCCCGGGACGATGAGCGCCGGGCAGAAGGCGAGCATCTCGTTCTCCGCAAAAAAGTTGTCCGGGTTCTTGTTCAGCACCATGCGGCCGACGGGCTGCAAGGGGAAGACGTCCTCCGGCCACAACTTGGTGACGTCCAGGGGGTCAAAGTCCAGGCGGTCGATGGACGCCGGGTCCAGGGTCTGAATGAGGAGCGTCCACTCTGGGTAGTCCCCCGACGCAATTGCCTCGAACAAATCCTGGGTCGCGTGCGAGTGGTTGGCCCCGCCGACGGCCTCCGCCTCATCGTCCAGCAGGCACTTGACGCCCGCCGCGGGCTTCCAGTGGAACTTGACAAAGGTGGTCTGAGAGGAGGAGGAGCGGGAGGTGAAGGTGAGACAATGGAATGAGAGAGACTCTCTTCCCATCCGTTTTCCCAGTCTCTTTACTCTTTCTCCTTACCTTGCCGTCCCGCGTCAGCAGGGTGAAGGTGTGCACGCCAAAGCCCTCCATGTGGCGGTAGTTCAGGGGGATGCCCACATCGTCCAGCAGGAAGGTGAACATGTGCATGGCTAGGGTCGGGGACAGAGAAAAGAGGAGGTGTGAAGGTGATGCATGAGAAAGCGCGCTCGCGTGGCCACCCCTCCCCCCTTCCTCCTCTTCTGCTCAATCCCCTCCACCCCTCTCACCTTCCGGCACGTGCGAGAAGAAGTCGGCGATGCGCCACCCCTCCTGGATGTGGTTGACGGGGTTGGGCTTCAGGGCGTGGACCATGTCGGGGAACTTCATCCCATCCCGGATGAAGAACACGGGCATGTTGTTGCCCACGAGGTCCCAGTTCCCCTCCCGCGTGTAGAATTTGACGGCGAAGCCGCGGGGGTCCCGAATAGACTCGGGGGAGCCGCGCTCGTGGATGACGGTGGAGAAGCGGGCGATGACGGGGGTCTGGACGCCGGGCGCGCGGAAGAGGTCGGCGCAGGTGAGGTGGGAGATGTCGTGCGTCACCTCGAAGAAGCCCTTGGCAGACGCGCCCCGGGCGTGGACGACGCGTTCCGGGATGCGCTCCCTGTCAAACTGCGGAGTGTGGTGGAGAGGAGGAGTATTGAGGCGGCGGCGGCGGTGGTGAAAAGAGGAGATAAGGCGGATGAGGGTCGAGAGGGCGTGGTCGCTCGCGCTGACGCGACGCCGGCGCCTCGGCTTCTCTTTTTCTCTTCCGTCACCCCGCTCTCTCTCCTCTCCTCTCCGCTCCTCTTCCGTCACACAAAACTCACGTTGGCCAGCTTCTCAACCAGGTGGTAGTCCTCCAGCAGGATGGGGCCTGCGTTTGGGTGGATGAGGGGGTGTTGGGATGAGAGGTGTCTCTTGCTTGCTGCTTCGCTCCAGGCATTAAAAAAAATGGTCAACGCGGGCGGGTGGAAGGGCGGTTTCGAGTGGGCGTGACGCGGCGCGGGGGGCAAGGAGAAGGAGTGGCGTCGCCCCTGAGCAAACGGGCGGGTCGTGCCGTGGGCACCCACGCCCCTTCCGAGAGCGGCGGCTGGGGGGCGACGCCATGGGGATGGGCCGCGCCAATCGGGAGCCACCCTCTTCCTTTCTCTCCATCACTCACCCCGCGGCCCGACCGTCAGGGAGTTATTGTTGTTCCACACGGGGGCGCCTGTGTTGTGAGGGTGGGGTGGACGTCGGATTGAGCGGTGGGGCGTGAAGGGTGGCGGAAAAAGGGCGGAGACGCTTTGCTGGACAAAACAAAAAGCGGCCGCCGTCTCTCTCTTCTCTCTGTCTCTGTCTCTGTCTCGTCATCTCTTTCTTCTCCTCTTACCGGAGTTGGTCGTCCAGTGCTCCGAGTCATACTCGCTGCTGGGGCGCAGGCGGGGGTCCATGGTGTTGAGTGACGGGGGGAGGGGTGTTGAGGTGCGGGGGGATGTATAAAAAAGTGGGCGTTTGAGAAGAGGAGGCGAGCGGGCAAGCGCGTGCGACCCGCCTCACTCTCCTTTTCTCTCCACTCCCGTTCCGCCGCCCGACCACACACACAGCCCAAACCCTACGCACCCCACTCAAACCCGCCCCCGCCATGTCTTCGCCGCATTCCACCACCTCCCCGGAGCCCGAATCCGCGCTCGCCCGGGCCGCCCGCCGCGCGGCGGAGCTGGTGGGCTTGCACCAGACCCCGCGCCCCGACCCAGCTTCCCACCCGGCTGCCGCCTCGCCGGCCGATTTCTCCGCCGCCGCCGACCTGGCCCAGGCCGCCGCCACGGCGGGCGGGCGGGCCGCCGAGCTCTCTGCCCTGGCTGCCAGCCGGGCAGAGGCCGCGGAACGGGCCGCCAAGGCCGCCCGCCTGGCGGATGAGGAGGCTGGCAGGTCTGTGGCCGTCGCCCGGGCCGCCCGCGAGGAAGCCGCGGCCGCCCACTCCGCTGCCGACGCCCGCGCGGCCGAAGCGGCCCGCCTACGGGACGAGGCGTCTGCTGTCAAGGCGCAGGCGGCGTCGGCCAACGCGGCGGCTCAACGGGAAGCGAAAGCTGCAAAGGAGACGGTCGCGTCCGCCAAGAAAGTGATTTCGGGTGCGGAGCGGGCGCACAAGGCGGAGGAGGAGGCTGGCCGGGCGGTGGCAACCCGCAAGGCCAAAGCCGCGCAGGTGCACGCGGCGGCGGCGGAGCGCAAGGCCGCGGTCGCACGTTTAAGTGAGGAAGTCGGCAAGTGGGGCGACACCATCAAAAAAACCGCCCAGGCCTACCGCCTGGCAGTCGCCCAGGCCGAGGCCCTGAAGGCGGAGGCAAGCGACGCGCAGGCTCACCTTATCGCGGCGCAAAAGGGGCTGGCGGCGGCGAAGGGCGAGGCGCCCAAATTGGAGCAGGCGGCGGCGGCCGCGGACTCCCAGGTGGAAAAGGTGGCCGCCCGCGCCGCGGCCGTGGTGGGGAGTGAGATGCCCGGCACGGACGCGGACGCGGCGGCCGTGCGGGCGGCCAACGAGGCCGAGGCCGCCTCCCAGGCCGCCGCCATCGCCCGGGCGGAGGCGGAGGCGAGCGCCCAGCGGGCGGTGGCGGCGGAGGAAGCCGCCGCGGGGGCCGAAGCCGAGGTCGCCCGCCTGGAGGCCGCGGCCCGGGCGGCCGAGCAGGCGGCGGAGGAGGCGGAGCAGGCGGTGGCCAAGCTATCGGCACAGGCCAAGGAGAAGGATGTGCTGGCTGGGACGGAGCACGCGGCGGAGGTGGACGCGTCCAAGGAGGCAGCGGCCGCGGTCGCAGCGGCAGAGAGCCAGTGGGCGCGGGCGGTGATGGCGGGGCAGGCCGGGGAGGCTCAGCTGGAGGCCGAGAAGCCGGTGCTGGCGGGGCGCGGCGGCACCGGTGTGGAGGGAAAGGCGATCACAACGGCCGCGGCGACGGCGGGCGCGGCAACGCCGCCCCAGCGGGTCCAGGAGAAGCGGGTCGGGGAATGAGGATGGGGAGATATGTGAGTGTGCTTCCCCCCCCTGCATTTTGGGGCTGGGTGCTGCGCGCCCACGCGCGCGCACCTTGCGCCGCACTGTGTATGTGTGTTTGTTTTGCTATCCCTCCTTTTCCCTTTCAGAGAGCATTGAAAATGTGTGTTGTTTTGTTTTGATTTGCACAATGAAAGGTTGAGGCGCGCGCGGCGCGCGGCTGCGGGCGGCCACCACCCATCTCTTAAATCATCTCTCATCCCCAACTCTCATTACTCCACGCCCACATATGAAATATTAAGTTTCTCCCTTTCCCTATCACAATCAGTACCCCCGCGGCGTCCCGGATTCCCGGGGCGTGGTGGCCGCCGTCCCGCCTGCAAAGGGCGGCGGCGGGAGAGGCAGGCCCGACCTGTGCGGGGTTGTGCTCCCGGCTGACGCCCTGGGCGTGCTGCCGGACGCCCCGGACGCCCCGCTGCCGCCGCTGCCGGCCAGCAGGGGTATGGCGCCCGATCCGCCGGACCCGCCCGCGCTGGCCAGAGGGGCGGGCGGCGGCGGCGGCGGCGGCGGGGCGTCCGCGCCCAGGCGCTGCTTGCCACCACCAAACAACCAGCTGCCGCCCATGCCGCCGCCCACGACTTTTGAGGCGAGGTGCTCGCTGAATCCCGGCGAAGACGGGCCGGCAGCCGGCGATTCGGGGGCTACCCGGCCGTCCGAGTCGTGACCACCACCCCCACCACCACGGCGCCGCCGCCCGCCCCCGCACAGGCGGCTACACAGCCGCCCGACCGCCCCCCGCGCCGCGAGTGCCTTCTTCATGCCCGCCCGCCCAAACCGCCAGACGACCAGCCAGCCCACGACGGCCGCGATGGCGACGGACAAGGCCAGTTGGACGCCTGACAGTACCGTCATCTGGAAGGGCGACAGCACCGCCCACTTGAGAGCGCCACCAGACAGGAGGACCAGCCAAAGGACTGAAAAAATTGAGAAAATGATTTTGTGGATAGATGGATGGATGGATGGAGAAAAAATAGGAACGAGCGCACGACTCTCTCTTCCCCCTTTTCTTCTATCTACTCACCAACCGACGACCCAACCAGCAGCCAGTTGTCCTCCGGCGCCGCGTACGGCCGCACGGACAGGCCGACGACGGCCGAGCCCACCATAATGGCCTGCCCCGCCAGCGCTTGCACAGACCCGCCGGGCTGAGGGGAGATGAAGACGGGGATCGCGGCGATGGCCAGCTTGCGCACCATGTCCACGGACTCCCAGTAGACCATGCGGTAACCTGTGAGAGGAGAGAGAGGGAGAAAGATGAGTAGGGGGCGTGCGTGAAGGAAAGGACATCAAGATTGTGGCCACCACTCGCGGGCGCGCGGCCGTGCGTTCCTCGCCACTCTCTCTCTCTCTTTCTCTTCTTCCATTCTCTCACCGCAGTACAAAAAGGAGTACCGCAGCAGCACGTCCCGCTCGCCCAGGCGCTTACGGGACCGCCACAGCGCGCCGAAGAAGAAGGCGGGCACGCCCAGCGCGATGAGCGCCAGGATGGCCGCGCCCACGGGGATCATGAATTTGAACGAGCGAGCGAGCGGGCACAGCCCTTTCGCCGTCGTGGCCACACCGCCCGGGCACAGGCCGTCCAGGCCGGGGATGGGGCGCACCAGGATGCCCAGGTCCGCCCCCAAGTACGTCCCCGTGTTGAGGCGGATGAGGGAGAACAGTTGCAGGGCGGCCTGGGCGGCGCGCGGGTAGAGGAGCGTGACCAACCACAGGGCGTTGCGCCAGCACCGTTCCTGGACGGCGGCACCGATGCGGGCGGCCCGCGGGAGAGGGGGCGCGGGCGGGGCAGCAACAACAGCCGCCGCTCCTTCTTCCGTGTCTGGAGAAGGCGCGGCGGCCTGTGCGGCGCCTGCTTTCCGCCCTTTCCGGGCGACGGCGCCGGCGACAAAGTAAATGAGCACGCACAAAAAAACGGCGGCGGCAGGGAGGGCCTGGGAGGAGGTGTAGTAATGCCAGAACGACCACCCCTTCACCAGGCATTCCGGCGCGGTCAGGGAGACACCCACATTCAGTGCGTCCGCCCAGCCCAGGGCTTGGAGGGTCGTCGCCGGCCAGGCGAGGTCGTAGTCGCGGAGGAGGGCGAGGAGTTGGAGGTGCGTCGTGGCCAGCTTCACTTTGGTCATGGGCCCGGGGCCCGCGTCGTTGCCGCCCCAGGTGCGGGCGAAGATGGCGAGCAGGAAGAGGAGCAAGACGGCGACGGCGGCGGCGACCATGGCCTTGCCGGCGCCGATGCCGGAGCAGGGCCTGGAATGGAAATAAAAGGGATGAGAAAAATTTAAAGGTTGAGAGAGATGGAGACGCACGCGCTGTGCGCTTCTGCCCACCTCCTCTCTCTTCTCTTTTCTCTCTTACTTGCACTTGCCGCCGAATTTGTACCAGTCCCCGTCACACAGGCCACAAAGGGGGCCGCGGGTCCCGGGCACGCAGGACCCGTCACCCGCCGCGTCACCCGACCACTCCGGGTGGGCGGCGGAGACGCCCATGCAGGCGTCCGCAATCTGTGAAAAAAAAAAACTGAGAGAGGAGAGGAACGCTTTTTTTTTTTTTTTTTTTTGGCTATTCTCAAATCTCGACCCCAAAACCTATCTCAATTATTTACACACCGGGCCGGGAAAGAAGGGCACACCGGTCACGTTGGTGGACCGCCAATACCCGGCATAACCCTTGACGGGCGTGGTCTCGCCCGCCGCGCCGCCCGGGCACAGCCCGCCCTCAGGGCAGGGGATGCAGGCGCCACCCCCGCCGTAGGAGAAACGGCCAAAGGGGCAGGCCACGCACACGCCGAAAGCAGCGCCCGGGGCGGGCGGCTCCTTGCCGCGCGGGCAGATGCCGACGGGAATGGTCAAAGGGAGCGGGGGCAGGGGCGTGGAGCCGGAGGGGAGCAGGCCGCCCGCGGGCGGGGCGAGCGCTGGGCCGCGGGGGGTGCAGGCGAGGGCGAGCGGTACGACGCTCCCTACACCGCCTGTCAGGGTGAGCCGTTCAAAGGTGGCCGCCCCGTTTGCCACGGGTGCGACCCGGCCGGCTCCCGGGAGGGCGATGCCGGGCGTGTCGGTGGAGGCGTCGCAGGACCCGCCGGTGTCGGAGGAGGAGACGGAGCCGTAGAAGTCGAGGAGGGCGACGGAGAAAGGGGGGGCGGGCTGGGGAAGAAAAAAGATGTCAGGTTCAAAAAAAAAAAAAACAGATGGTAGATGGCTCGACGAAAAAACCGTCGCTCTCCTATTTCTTACCTCATTCGACTGGACCTCCGCCGGCGCCGCCCCCGCCAGGGCCGCGCTCAGGGCCTCCGTCGCCAGGCGCCCCCCCGCCCCACCACTGGACGGGGCCAGGTCAGGCGCGTCCAGCGGGGTGGCGCCCGCAAGCAGGCAGCCCGGGCAGGCAAACGCGGACCCACCGCTCGCCGCCCGCACCCAGAACACGTCCGCCCCTCGGGCCGCGGCGTTGGAGGTCTCAAAGACCAGGCCCTCCAGCGTCACGGCCCGGGGCGGGGTGGCGGCGGCGGACGCCAGGTCGGCGGACAGGAAGAGGGCGCCCCCGTACCGCGCGGAGTTGGCGCCCAGGGCGGTCCCGCTCACGGCAAACCCTGGCGAGGCGAGCGCGACCCCGCCGCCCGCGCCGCCGCCGCCGGCCTCGCCCGTCGGGGCAGCGTTGTGGGTGATGGCGCCGCCGGTCAGGGTCAGGGCCGAGGTGGGCGAGGCGGAGCCGTCGAAGAAGGCGCCCCCGCCCGCGCCCGCTGCGGTGTTGTCGCGCAGCGTGCAATTCACGAGGGCCGCCACGGCCGGGGGGCAGGCGCCGCCGCCACTGTCCGCCGCGCAGGCCCCGCCCACGAAGAGCCCGCCGCCCCGCCCCGTGCCAGGAGCACCCGGCAAGGCCGCCTCCAGGCCGTCCGTCACCTCGAACAGCGTGGTGCGCGGCCCGCCGGCGCCGGACGAGGCGGCGTTGGCCGACAGGAGCGTGTCGGACGCCGCCAGCCGCCCCCCCCCCGACACGGAGATCCCCCCCCCCGCCTCGCCCGCCAGGTTGCCCTCGAACACGCAGCCGTCCAGGGCGGCCCGGGCCGGGTCGGTCGCGGGCAGCGCGCACGAGGCGACCGGCTTGAAGTCGTCGATGCCGACGGCCAGGCCGCCGCCCAGGGTGGGCGGGCTGAAGCACGAGAAGTTGCCATTCCCGGAGAAGCGCGTGCCAGTCGCGCGCAGCGTGCCGCCCTCCCCCACCGCCGCCCCGCCGCCCGCCGCCCGGGCCGCATTCCCCTCGAACGTGCAGTTGGTCAGGGACACGTCGCCACCCAAGGAGACTTGCAGGCCCCCACCGAACTGCGCGACGTTGCCCCGGAAGGTCGTGCGCGTGAATGAAACGGGCGCGCGCGCGGCCGGGTCGGGGTCGGGGGGCGAGCCCACCCCCCCCCCGGGCGCGCTCCCCTCCGCGTTCACGTTGGCCCCGCCGCCCTTCACCGCCACGTTCCCTTCAAAGACGCTGTCCGTGACGGTCACGGCCGTGCAGGAGAGGACGTGCAGGGCCCCGCCGACGACGCCCGTCGCCGTGTTGCGGGCGAGGGTGCACCCGTTCAGGACGGCGGTCGAGGCCTCCGCCCCGCCCGCTGCCAGGGACACAAACAGGGCCGCCCCGCCGTAGCCCGTGTTGTCGGTCAGGGCGACGCCGTCCAGGGAGACCGTGCCGGAGGGCAGATAGATGGCGCCCCCGCCCGTCGGGCCGACGTTGCCGGCCATGGCGGCGCCGGGGCCGGCCAGTGACAGGGAGGCCGCGAGGACGAGCGCGCCGCCGCCCTGGTAGCCCGCCCGGTTGCCGTCCACGGCCACGCCCGGCCCGAACGCCAGGACCGACCCCGTGATGCAGGAGATGCCGCCCGCAAAGGTGCCGCCCGCGTTGTTGGTGATGGCGACCGACGGCAGGGCGCCCGGGCCGAGCGTGGCCGCCGAAATGGAAAACAGGTAGGCGGCGTGCAGGCCGCCGCCGGTGAAGGTGGCGGAGCAGCCGTCGATGGCCAGGCCCCCGCCCACCAGGTACCCGAAGACGCCCGACAGGCCGCCGCCCGCGCCGCCGCCCGGCAGGACGGCCGCGCAGGCGGAGATGGAGAGGCCGGCGAGGACCAGGCCCGCCCTGAACAGGGAGACCCCGCCCCCGTTGAGGGCGAGCGAGTGCGAAATCGAGACGCCCACCAGGCGGGGCGCGACCGCCGGCACCGCCCCCGCCAGGAGGTTGGCCGAATTGCGGACGGCGATGCCGCCCCCGTCACCGTTGCAGGTGGAGAAGTCGGGGGCGCAGGTGGTGCAGCCGACCAGGTCCAGGTCGGCGAGGGTGGGCGAGGCCGAGTCGATCAAAATGCAGCCGCCCCCCGGGTCGGTCGTGTCGAGGCCGGAGAAGCCGCGGGCCAGGGTGAGGCCGGCCACGACGGTGTCGGGCGTCTCACCGCCCCGGAACTCCAGCAGGCGCCCCGCGGGGGTGGGGCCGCCGTCCAGCACCGTGACGGCCTTGCCGGCGAGGGAGGCGAGGCGGTGGGGGCGCCCGCCGAGGGTGAGCGGGGCGGGGGCCGGGTACACGCCCGGCCCCAGCCAAACCGCGGCGGGGCGTGCGGGGGCGGCGAGGGCGGCGGCGGCCAGGGCGGTCGCGGGGGAGGCGCAGGGGGTCGCCCAGGCGCCGCAGGACGGGGCGTCCTCGCCGTGCGGGGCGGGCGAGGCGAAAAATGTGAAGGGAGCTGTCGGGTGGTGATGTGGGGAGGGAGGGGGGGGGGGGGGGTGAAAAGTGAAGTGGGAGAGCGCGCGCCAGCCCCGTGCAAAAAGTGGACACTCACCACTCGCGTCCG
>Ga0315276_10002764_pt1 | contig 16023 bp, 19 predicted proteins | sample YL17G05_0_MG_FD_204542 | JGI IMG/M metagenome (GOLD analysis project Ga0315276, IMG submission 204542) | Sediment microbial communities from Yellowstone Lake, YNP, Wyoming, USA - YL17G05_0 | ecosystem: Environmental > Aquatic > Freshwater > Lake > Sediment | place: USA: Wyoming | collected... | reverse complement strand
ATCCAGGACGGCGCAGCAACGGTCTTTGGCGAGATCCCTATTGCTGGCGCCGAACTCTCATTTGCTCGAGACGCGGGCAAGAAGTGGGGTCCCTATCGAATCATCGACCTACCTGAGGTCATCGTGACGGACTTCAAGTCGACGGGACTCACAGTAGAGATTCCGAATAACCTGAATCCACCGCTCACTCCGCGAGTGCTGCAGCAGCGCCGTGCGGAGGCTTTTCGGGCGATAGCCGCTGTGATTAAGTTGGCGCAAGACGAAGGAAGGGTGCTGCAGCCAGCACTATACCACCCCTCAAGTCCTTGGAATGTGATTCTTGACCAACAGTGGAATCTTCGCGGAATTTCGGACCCAGAAAGACTGTGGCTTGAAGGAGACACGAGCAACCTGGCCAAACTCATTGCGAACGTACCTTACAACCCTCTTTTGCTGGCCGCCGCTCAGGATTACCAAAGGCGTCGAGACGTCTCTTTGCGCAAGCTCGCGAACGGGGTCTCAACGCTCATCTTGAGCGCGGGCGATTGGACTAACCTCGTCCAGGATCAGCTCAACGACAAAGGCATTACGCCAGCAGAGAAGGACCGCTTGCTCGCCTCGAGGGGCGCATTGCTTTCGTTGAGCCCAGTGAGTCCTTACGTTTCTGAGATCGCGAGCGTACTGACTCGTGAGCAGCTCGTGCTTTTTCTTGCGCAAATTCCGTCGATCAAGACGATTCGCGAAGACGCTGAGGTACGGGCAGCTCGCGGCTTGGCACCCAACGCATTTGATGACGATTACCTGCGTTGGCCTCGGTCTCCGTCCGACTTCCGCCTCGCCTGGGGAGCTCGTCCGCTTGAAGACTCGCTGTTTAAGTATCAGTGGACAGTCTTTTTGCGCAACCCGCTTGGAATGGATGCTGGCCAGAAGCCGGAGGAGGCGCTGATTCTCGAGAATCACGAGATGTTGATCGCTCCTGCGTGTTCAGATGCGGGGCCGATGCCTCGCACAACGATGCAGTGGTCGAAGATCCCTGTCCAACTTTTCTTCCAGACGCGCTCAGGCATGGTTCCTGGCCCAACGGTTGATCACTACGCGGACTTGTCGCTTGCGCGTTGGTGGTTTTCCATTGCACTTGCTCTTGCGACGGATCTTCGAATCATCACGCGACTTGACAGCGTAAACCCACGCACGGGCCGATTCCCGGAGCAGTCAGCAGACGGTCCGATGAATCCCGTCGGCTGGTACGCGCAGATGTATTACGTACGAGCTATCGCTGAGGCGATTGCGAACGGATACAACGCGCTCAATGTGCCATGGTATATGGATCCCGTTGCGCGAGCCTTGTATCGCGACTGGTTTGCGGGTCACGATGACGACTCCGAATTTGATCCGCGCACGAATCACAACGAAGGCAACTGGTTTACGAGCAAAGAGCAGTGTGGCGAGAAGCGCTACTCGGTGTTGCGAGCTCGTGTTCAGCCCGGCGCATGGACCAACATGAAAGTGGGCGAACTGCCTGCGCGGCTTGATCGCTTACTGGACGCATCGCACGCGGCTGACGATGGCCTTAGGAACCGCAAGATTGAGTTTTTGCAAAAGGCTGGCGTGATGCTTTGGAGCAGCGCTGCAGACAAAGACCCGTACATTGCGACCTCGACAGTGAATCGCGGGTTTGCGAGCGGCTTCGCGATGGGCTGGGATGTGATCTTTGCATCTCCACTCGGTCTTAGTCGGGCGCCGACGGATGCTGAGCTCGCGCTGTACAAGCGCGGAACAGACTGGGATCTCTCAGAAGCCAAGCCATCGCTCGAATGGCAACGGTTTGCGCCTACTGTGGATCGTCCAGACATCTTCAACGACGACTGGTACGCGAAGATCATCCATGCGTCGCCTCTCCAAGATCGCAACAACATCTCCGATTGGCGCACGGGAGGGTTCGATCCTGGCGGCATCCTCGGCGTCGATGTTCAAGGCAGTGTGCCTTTGCGTTGGTACTTGGCGTGGTTCCGTGAATGGGCGCTTTCGCTCACGACTGAGGATCCTCCTTCGATGCTGCTTGCATCGGAACTTCCAACGGTAGACCCAGGTCGCAGTTGGATTGGCTTCGGTCCTGGCAGGGTGATTCCTCGCCGCACCGCCGGCGCTGTGCTACGCGATGTAAAGACGTATGCGATGAGCGTGAACCTCGCGTGGGGACAAGTGCTTGGCGGTCAAGGTCGATTTGCTGCAGCTCTTGCTCAGAAGGCGGAGGAGTTTGGTCACTCTCAGCCGAATGCGACGATTCGTATGGTAGGTGGAGTGATCTCCGCTATCGGCGGCGGCATCGTGAGCGCCGTTGGTGGCAAAGCTATCGGAGAAGCGGCAGGCACGCTTGCTGGGGCTGGCGTTACGATGCTGACAGAACTCCTCGCGTCGGCAATTCCGAGCTACGACTGCTCCGGCTACGGACGTGATGACCTAGGTCGTGCCAAGCCGAATTTTGAACGCAGCTATCTGTCTGGCGACCCCAATCGCGATACGCCGCCGTCAAACACGGTGCCCGTTCCATTTGGATTTTGCCGGGGAACCGACACGATGCCAGCCCTCATTCCGATGCCTGCGCCCGCTGCTCCTCCAGGCGGCACAAATGACGGGACAAAGGACAAGGGATTAGGTACTGTAGGCAAGGTCGCCATTGCGGCCATGAGTATTGGTGCAGTTGGCCTAGCGGCAACCGCGGGTTATAAGTGGTACGCGAATAGACCTAAAGGAGTTTGATTATGAGCGGATGTGATTGTGATGATTGTGGTGGCGTCAAAGACTGCGGATGCGCCGTGCCACAGGTAGCTCCAGCTGCCGCATCGGGTTGTAGCAATGGAGCGTGTTCTGTGACGAGCCAGAGCATGGGACGACAGCAATTCGCTTCGCCATCAAGCGCACATGCGCAGATGACGAAGCGCTTTCGCTCGTCAAACGGACTGCGCTTGGCGGTGAACGAGATCCCTGCGTTTCGAATGGGACCTCAAGCCCAGAACCCTGGGGCAAATATGGGATTCGCGGCCATGTCGGGACCGATTGTTCCGGCAGATATGGCGATTCCAAAATTTGACGGATACGTGATGCAATCGCAAGTGCCGTTTATGTATTCGGCTTCTGGCCAAGTGGCAGTGCCTCCAACAAAGGCGCCTGGCGGCAGCAGCGTGACTTACACCTATTCAGGTCAGCCAGCGAGCCCGCCGTCCCAGCCTGGTGTTAGCGAGGCAATGGCAGGCCAACTGATCGCCTCAGCGACGGCTGGCGTGGCTGGCATCTTGGCGTTGATACAGTCAGTCAATCAGCAGGCGAGCGAGACTGAGCGAGCTCGTTTTCGTGCTGATACCGAACGGCAGATCGCGCTGTTGCAATCACAAGGCCTGCTGCCGCGACAAGCGGCGACAGACGCGCTCAACGCATTGCAAAATGCGAATCCACCTCCACCCGCCTTCGTGCCTCCACCTCCGAAAAATTGGTGGGAACGAATGCCCACTGCGGGCAAGGTCGGCGTTGTTGGCGGAGCAGCAGTTGCTACAGCTGCCGTTGGGTTTGGCATCTGGAAGTTGACTCAGCGTGGCCAGTCGCAATCGCAGTACGAGCCACGTAGCCCGAACTCCTCACGCCGTTACTAACGAAAGATCCACCTATGCTTGCCGCTAATTTCAGCTTGCCCCCAGACTTCGCCATTGTTGATCCAACTCGGAATTGGTACGCCATTTTTCGTGCGAACGAACGCCCGTCCTTTGTGCAGGTCTCTCCCACGCAGGTCGTGCGCCAGTTTCAACAGCAGAGACGCTTGCGCACCGATGGGATCATCGGAGACGCCACGCTGACGGCGCTGGAGAGGTTTGTGACCGCGGCGTCGGTGAGCGCTCCTGGCCCTCAAGGACCTGCGCTCATCGCGCAGATCCAGGCTGACCGACGCAACCGTACGATTAGCGAAGGTACCTGGAAGGCTCTGATCTGGGCCTCCCGAGACGATCTCTCGTCCAATGCGCGGTCGCTCTTTGATGGCTCGATCGGACTGAGCGGACTTGGATCTGCTCAAGGAACAGCAAGCAATGCGGCAACTCGATTTCCGCCGTACGGTCGCGCAGTGCCTGTGGCGCCTTCTCCAGTGGTCGCACCGCCTGCGGTTGTGCCTGGCCAGCCTCCCGCGCCACCACCTCCGCCGCCTCCAGCTCCGCGACCTGTGCAGGAGAACGATCCTGTTCCTCCTCCCACGGCTCCACAGCCAGTGCCGGCCACAGTCGGCCCACTGCCTGTCGGCGCTCCAACGCTCTCGCTTTCATCGCAGAGCCTGACGACAACAAAGTCAAACATTCCGTGGGTAGGAATCGCTATCGGCACGGTTGCGGTGACCGGCCTGTTGGCTCTTGTTTGGTTCGCGAGCAAAGAGTCTTCCGCTCCGGTACGCAGCTTCAATCCCCGAGACAGAGAATACGCATAACACTTCAATGTTGGCGGATTGGCCGCTATCATTTGGATGGCTTTCCGAGATACGTCGGATTCGCCTGCAATTTCAACTAAGTTACTCAGGAGTATGTATGAATCAAAGAATGAGCGGGCGTTTTGCCCCGGGTCGCAGTATTCAGGTCGCCTCGTCGGGCAGCATGTTGGACATTTTCCCATCAGGAGAAATGAGTCCCAATGCAATGACGGTTACTGGCCTTGTTGTGGGCATGGCAGCGGGCGCAGGCCTGATGCATCTCGCGCACAAGTACGGATGGCTCGGCATGGGTCCATCAACGACCTGATCCGGTTTCGCAACGAGCAGAAGCGAACAAAATGAACAGTACCCAGCGCCCCACAATGATCCAGAGTCCCGTCGTGATGAGCGACGTGGAATCAAGCTCTGGAGCATCAATGATCAATCCGCGCCAGCTGATGGCGGCGGGCGCTGGGTTTCTGGTCGCTGTCGGCATAGTGATGCTGTACGATCGATTGAGGAAAGCAAAAACATGAGCAACGAAATGGTTCTCTACAGTCCACTTTCTGCGGTCGATATCGCCCCGTCCGGAGCCGTCACCCCTCCTAACACAGACCTGGCGCCTGATTACTCAATTGAGGATCCTACGCGCAATTGGTTCATCTATCGAAGGATTCAGATGCCTCAAGGACCTGTCCTTGAGTCGCGCAACATCCAAGAATCGCCAAAGTCGACGATCTCTCACGCCCAGAAGCGGTGGAACAAGGCAACTGCTCTTGCAGGCAGACAGAATCTTGTTCGGGATGATGGGGTGCTAGACGTAGACACTCTGCGCCGCGTCGCAGACGCGCTTCCTGCGACCGTCGGCCTTGGCATTGCAGATGCTTTGCGTGAATCAGCAACTACAAAAACCATGACGCCTAAGTCGTGGACAGGTCTGCTGTACTACTCTCAGGTAGACGATGCGGGCCTTGCTGACCCGAATGCTGAGAACTGGCTGCGTCGCGGAGGATTTGCCCTCGGCACCACCGCGCAGCTTCCTCTGGTGCGATTCCCCGCGGTTCAGTCGACGAGCGATCTTCAGCGCTCTATGCCACGCGTGACAAACTTCGTGCGGAACAACAAAGTACCGCTGGCTGTCGGCGGCGGAGTTCTCGCCGTCGGTATTATTGCGGCGATGGTGTATGCATCAAAAGACGATTTTTGAGCAAGCTCTCTCGGAATTTCAAGAACACAGTATACAAGGAATAAGTTATGTCAAATCGAATGTCAGATCGCTATCGCGCAAGTCGCGAACTTGATTTTGCCCCGTCGGGCGAGATGTCACCCGAAGCAATGACCGTTGCGGGTCTTGTTGGAGGGCTTGTCGCTGGCGCAGGCCTCATGCATCTCGCGCAGAAGAACCACTGGCTTGGCATTGGGCTTCCTGCTGCTCCTGCTGCACCTCCAGTAACTCCGTCTTCGCATGGGTTGGCGAGTGGATGGATTCCCGAAGTGGCGGGTGGACTTTTTTCAGATCCGAACATGAGGTTCTTTTTCGGAGTGTCCGATCTGGACTCTCCCGAGGGGCAGCGCAGAACCATCATGACGTCTATTGCGACTGCGCAAGCATCCCAAATAATTGAGGATAGCAAAGAGTACTACGCCGCTGCTCCGCGACTGCTCTTTTCGTGCGGCTCTGGCGGGCTATCTCGCTGGAGCAGGGAGAATCCTAATGAGCCGGGAATGTGTCGGTTCTATTACCACATTTTTAGTCAGCCCGCAGCCGGTGGCAGCGTGTATGATCTGATGTCAGTTCCAGAAGCAATTGCTATAAAATGGGGACTGCTCGGCGTTCTTCAGTCTGGCGGGGAAGGCAACGTAGCGGAGTTGACTCCTACTTCTGTGAAGGATAAAATGGCTTACTACGGCAGCCGGTTTTCCGGCAAGCGTTAGCTCGATTTGTTGTTGACGTAGACATTCTTCGGAACGTCTGAGACACTCGTGGGATGTCTCAAGCATGGTTTTCGACGGGCGATGGCCGTCAGTACGATTTTAGTCGACTGACGCCTCTTGCGGTAGTGAAGGCAGCTCAAGGCAGACTCAACGTGACTGCAGATGGCGTTGTGGGGCCGGGAACGCTTTCTGCGTTGCGTAGTAAATTTGTAGCGGAGTTCAATGCGATTGATCCTAATGACGCCTCGAAGGGGTTTTGGCGTAACCTTCTTTTTTCTGCGGGCAACGAGATAGCTGCGATCCGACCGGGAAGTGCTCTTGGCAATGCGACATGGACGTTGATGACTCTCTCTGGCCTCAACGTGCTGCTCGCAGGGTCTTCCCCTTCTTTCGCCGAGTCATTTGCAACGGGCTTTACGATTGCCGGCGGGTCGCCGATCTATGGCGCGCCTCCTGCAGCGCAGCCTCCTGCAGCGCAGCCTCCTGCAGCGCAGCCTCCTGCAGCGCAGCCTCCTGCAGCGCAGCCTCCTGCCCCGCAGCCTGCCACGCTAAACGGGCTCAGCGTTGCGGGCGCGAGCACAAGCATGGTCGACGGCTTCTCGCAAACGTACGCGAACAACAAAGTCGCTTTCTGGGTTGGCGGAGGACTGCTCGTTGCCGGCGCCGCCACACTTGTTTGGATGGCAGCAAAGAGATCTGGCGAGTCGGACGCCTAAACCGGCGTCGTCGCGATTGCCATTGGCCTACCAAGCGAAGTAAGATAACGTCTGAGTCAGACGAATTTTAGCGGATACTTTCAACGGAGATTTTTAATGGCAATCGATCACGCATGGTTCACGATCCCATCGGAGCCCACAGGCATCGACTTCGACTACTTCAAGCCTGCGCTTGTCGTTAGCTTCTTTCAGAAGAGCGTAGGCGCAGCTCAAGACGGAATCATTGGAGCCAATACCCTGACAGAGCTTTTGCAGACCGCTGCGGTCGATGAGGCCCTTGCGGCTGGAACTCCGAACGCTGCAGTGATGCGATCGCTGCGTCAGGCCATTGGAGCGGTAGCTCCTGGGCAAGCGCTTCCTCCTGCCGTTTGGCAGTACATGGCTTCTCTCGGCATGCACGAGTGGAACAAGGACCAGGTCCTTGCCAATCGATTCAACTTGGATGGATTTGCGGTGCAGGGGGCGGGTCCAACTTACCGAGGAGATCGCAGCGTAGTCGCTCCAGCCCCTACTCCGAATCGCCGCGCCCCCGTTCGCCCTCCGGCCCCACGCACGCCTCCCGCGCTTCCTCCTGGAGCCGCTCCTCCTCCTGGTCGCACGGGCCTGTCAGGAGCGAGTACAAGTCTGGCGTCTCGCGTGAGCGAGATGTACGCAAACCACAAGACTGCTTTTTGGGCCGTCGGAGGACTCATGGTTGCGGGCGGCATCGCAGTCGTCATGATGAACATGGAAGACGATCCCCAGCGCCTTCCAGGAGGCCCTCAGGGTCCCCGTGCGCCTGGCATCTCGATGTCCCGTGCACGAGCCGCAGCTGAGATGCTTGGCATCTCCCTGGAGTCAGACGCTCAGTCGATCCGATCTGCCGCCGCGCGAGCTCTGAAGGCCTATCAAGGCCGAACGCCGCGAGACGACCAGAAGCGCGCGATGATTACCGACGCGCGGGATACGTTGCTCGCATGGCACGGCGCGAATGTGCGGCAACTCTCAGCTGCTCGCTGAGAGCTTGGGTTTTTCTATGGCAAAGTGGCAAAATCAGATTCTCAAGAACTTGTACGAGCTGGCTCGTGAGGAGATTGCGCGCAAGCATAGCAGAAGGTCTGCTGCTTCCGATGCGGAGTTGCGGGCCTGGGTTACGGAGTCACAAAAACAACAGTGGGGTATAGATGAGTGGGCAGAGGCGCTTTCGCATCTTTCCGGGGAATCACTCCATCAATCACGCACTCTTATCATCTTGAGCATCGCGAACCTTTTGGAACCGAATAGGGTCCACGAGTCTTGGGGTCTGCTGGATCGCGTACACGATCTGTCTTTCTTCGATCCTTTGCTGGCGCTCTGGATCGTGACATGGGCGATAGGACATGAAAGCCAGATACAGAAAGAGGACAAGGCAGCGCGCAAGGCAGCAAAAGAAGGGCTTGATGCGATTGAGTCTTCGATCAAACTACGACTTAGCGGCGTGAGCATTGACAAGAAGCGAGTCGTAGATTCTCAGCGCGCGATCCGCTCGATCCTTGCCGGGGACCGACATTGGCTTTGGGGAAAACCAAAAGCAATGACGGACGCATCCGTCGCAACTCTTTCTGCTATCCAATTTTGCATACTAGGGCTGCTCAATCTCGACGCCTCCCTGAACAATCCCCGAGAATACCGACTGAAGTCTGAGTATTCTGTTTTCTATCAATTGTCTCCTGCGATGCGTCGGGCTATCGAAAGCTATGGGCCGCGAGATAAGTCGATGGGAGAGTGGGAGCTTGGTGAGGGCTTGTACCTTGGCGTGGTGTCGTACCCCTCAGAAACGCTGTAGACGGGAGGACTTCGCAGAGGTAGCCGAAGACTAAGCCAACGTTGCCTACTGAAGTCTGCGTGACTACGAGCTCAGCATGAGAATCACAGAAGAGAGAAGCGTATCCACGAAGGTGCTCGTCGACGTGCTGTGCGATCGGTGCGATGCTCCCGTGAGCCCGCATGGGATCGTCCAAGGCGTGTATGGTATTGAGTTCGTTGTCTCTGGCGGCTACTGCTCGACGCACTTCCCCGACGACGGCTTCGAGTCAGATGGGAGTCCCGTAGTGAATGTCTGCGAAAAGTGCGCAGCGGAGTGGTTCAAGTCGTTCAAGCGCAATCCGCTCAACAGAAGCTGTGAGGAGAGCTAGCGAGCGAATCTTGACACGCATCGCAGACCATGCTTCACTCGCATAGCTCGCTCACTGCGCTCGACCGGTCCTTCTTCCTCGACTTGTCCTCGAGTTTTTCTTCCCGCCCGAGTGGTGGGCGAGCGTTTAACTAAAGGCCGGCCCCTCCGCAGAAGACAAAAGAGCTTTATCGGAGGTGCTGTCCGCTTTGCGCTCGATGAGCTGCAGGCCCACCTTGCTCTCGTCTATTGTTTTCGGATAGTCTTGCTGCCATGAAGATCAAGATCGTGAACGCCCCGAAGGGCACGCCCCGCTCGAAGCTGGCGAGCGGTTGCACCGAGCTGCGCATCGATTCAAAGCGCGTGGCAGTAGCATGCGTGACTGGCGCAAAGGCGAATGGCCGAGCGGCCCAGCAAGCTGTGGGGAAAAGACCGGCGCCGACGAAAGCGACTGCAAGAGAAAGGAAGCTAAGGCCTCATATCATCAAGCGGATTGTCGACGCGGCAGGCCATACCCAGTACTGGGTGGGCAGTGGTGACTTTGGCATAACCTTTTCAACACTTGGGGCTGCACAAAAAAAGAAGTCCGAGCTTGATCTGTTCAGCAAAGAAGCGAGAAAGTCCCAGAAAGCAAGAGACAAAGAGATAGCTCGTCAGGACAGTCTGCTCACAAAGAAAGAGCGAGCTGCGTTGAAGGCCGAAGGGGAAGCGGAGATGAGATGGGAAGCTCGTCACAGCTAGCCTAGACGACGCTTCCGATCCACCAAGCCATAGGAGCAGGCTGCCATGGCTGTCCGAGCAACGCAGCGTCACCGAATGCCGCTGGCAACTCAGGTCATAGCCGAGGCGCGATGGCCATCGCGATGGCCTGAACGATCGTAATCATCGTTGGCCCCGCAATCGTTCCCGTGACGGCGGACGAGGGCGCGCCTGCTTTCGATAGAGCAACTCCTGCCCCTACGCTGATCGCAGTGCGCGCGGCAATCGCCGCTGCAGTGTTCTGCTTTAAGACGTCAACTCGCTTCACGACGGCGTTGGTGGTGAGGATCGAGATGGTGCCCGACAGCGCGGTGATCACGATGTCGAGAGCCTGCTCTTTGATGGCGCTCATATCGCCCGATGGGGCAAAATCAAGCTCGCGATCAAAACTGCTGTAACGATTATTTCCATTTGACATTGCAAAAACTCCTGTAAAAATGTGATGATTATCATTCAAGCAGAAGTACGACCGCTGCTTAACGAGTTCTCCGGGCTTCAATCACTTTGGATACGCCCCAGGCAGCAGCCCCTACGCCGATAAAAAGCATTCCTATCGACGCGAGCATCACCGGCATACGCCATCGCTCTGCAAGTTGCTCGCCTATTGCTTGCCCTGCGACCCGCACAAGGCCTCGCTCCTCGATCACCGGCACAGCAGCTTTGATCAGCGATCCGGCCACCGTATCCGTTACGCATCCAAGTGTCGTGCATTCGGCGGTGACGCTTGGCGGTGCTGTTGATAGTTGTGCTTGCGATTCCATAGATTGCCGTACTTCTGCTGTGCCATTTAACACTTGGGCGTACATCTTTGCAAGTTGTACTGCCCCTGCATTGACGCCCTTCTTTGCAACCTGGTCGTCGAACGTAAGCCCGTGCAGCAAGACCGTGCCGGCGCGGCCGCCTGTGCGATAGACGACGTCGTTGATCGCCGTCTCGATCTTGTATCCCGACCACAAGGAGTCAGGCACGCGCAGCAAGAACTGACGACGCACGGCCCGCTCACCGGTGATAATCGGCAATGAGAGTTGGAGTGTGTTGCGAGGCTCGCCGTAGTCGCGAAGGCCTGCCACCATGTCCCACTCTCCGCTTCGTACGGGCTCAACCAACGAACGCACATGATCCACTGTGAGCGTCTTCAGGTCTGCATCAATGAAAAGAACAATGTCGGCTACGGACTGCTCGACCGCAAAGCGCATCGCTCCTCCCTTGCCCCTGTTGGGCGTAAGACGAATCACACGCACGCCTTCGCGCTCAGCGACTTGGACTGTGTCGTCGCGCGAGCCATCGTCTACGACCACGACGTCATCAATGACCCTTTGAGCAAGAGCGCTTTTTAACACCCGCAACACTGTCGCGATGCGGGATGCTTCGTTGTATGCCGGAACGATTGCTTGAACGGTGGTCACGGCCCAAGGGTACCGACGTTTCGCTTGCGAGCCAAGTCGGATCTGCGATACGCTCTGCGGATGACATCAAAACGATATGAGCGAGCAACTCGCGAAACGACTCTGGATCATTCGACGCCGCCGAGCGGATCTCTGGGATCCGTCGTTCGTGTGACTGGGTTCACGTTCCTTGGCCTAGTCGCTGGCACGGCGGCTGGGGGAGCCGTGGGGATGGCGGGCGAGGCAGTACTTTCTCCGCGAGTAGAAGAGAATGGGTCAGATGGGTCAGCGCCGCCTCTTCTGCAGACTTTGCCGCTTGGAGTGCTCGCGGGCATGCTGTTTGGTGCGGGGGCAGGATTAGTGCTTGGTGCTTGGGGCGGCTCGACGTACAACGCATGGTTGAGGAGTCTCGAATAATGGCCGCGAGAAAGCATCGGGCGATCGCTGCCCGCTCAAGCGGCTCTGTCGGGCCTGGAGTTCAGATCGCTGGATTCGCGCTTCTTGGCGGAGCGATCGGAGCACTGCTTGCGCCGCGTAGAGGGATCGACGGAGAACCATCATCAGCGGTAGGCGGTGCGCTGCTCGGCGCATTATGCGGAGTGAGTGGGGGTCTTTTTTATCAAGCGACGAGAGTCAAGAAAGCTAATTTAGCTTTCTAATTTTCCCAACAACTCGGTAGAAGTCGCCCTGCTTTGCTTCGACCACCTGATCGACGGAGTAAAGCCCGCCTTTTTGGCGGATGTCTCTGGGAAACTGGACGAACCAGTCGCGACGATACCCGTGGGACAGCACCCGGACCTTCAGTTTTCCCTTCACACTGACGCATCCGAGCAGCACGCCATCGCTGACGTCGTAGCTGGACTTTCGCGATTTTGGCGCTGCTTTTTTCGCTGTAGGTTTTGCTGGCGTGCCAGTGGTGCATGCGACTGCGATGCGCTTCGAATCGATGCGCATGGACGAGCAACCGCTCGCCATCTTGGGTTGCCTCGCCCCTTTGGGAGCTTGGATGATTTTGATCTTCATCGTGCGAGGCTATCGAAAATAGCGCGAGAGAGCAACGGGAGCGGAGGGAATCAGTTGGAGAACAATTCAAAAAGAAGCTCGCGAGCCTCTTCGCCTTTCTTACCAGGCTTCTTTGATTCTTTCTCAAGAAGAATCTCAAGATCTTCCATGAACCGCTTGGTCTTTTTCTGCACTTCTTCGCTTACGACGATGGGAGTTCCGCGCCCATGCGAGTCTTTTTGTCGACGGGGAGCCGCTCCGCTCGGGCGAGCGCCGACATGCATTCGCAGGGCGACGAGAGCCTCCTTGTAGCGCTTTGCTTTTGGGCCGCCTTTTTTGATCGCCTCAACAAGAAGGGCCTCTGCTCGTCGAATTGTTTTCGCGGAAAAATACCAAGGCAATTCTTCTCGTCGTTCGGATCGCTTGGCATTGGCGATGACTTTTTGAGCGGCCTTGAATCTGACTTCTGTGGTGCAAGCCAGAACGGCTCGTCCTTGGCCGATAGGCTGGATTCCACACGAGCCCTTGATTTTGAGTTTTCGAGCGTTTTTGGGCATCGGGATGATTTTTGTTTTCACGATCTGGAATGCTAGGATAAGAACGGGGGAGTGGCAATCGCGATCAATCGTCAGTCTTCTTTTTTCCAACCGCCATCCCACTGCGATTTTCCATGACTTGCGAAATAATGTTGACTGCTGTGTTGATTGTTGTTGCGTCGGTTTTTGCCGCACGCTACACAGCACTCCTCTCCAAATTGAAACAAGGTGCACCGTGGAGAGCGAGTGCACAAAATACGAAAGACAAAGCAAAATGAACGGTGTGAATAAGATCGTCCTCGTTGGACGAGTGGCAAACAAGGGCGATTTACGCAAGGCAGGGACTTCGGACGTCCTGTCCTTCGACATGAAAACGTCAGACACGTGGACGAAGGATGGCAACGAGAAGACGGAGACCGTCACGCACAGTGTTGTGATGTGGAACGAGCTAGCGAAGGCTGCAGCGGAAGCGCTGACGAACGGCGAATTGGTAGTCGTCGAGGGATCTATCAAGAGCCGTGAGACCAAGAACAAGGACGGCACGGTCCGCAAGGTGATCGAGGTCAAGGCGTTCAAGGCAACACGCTTGGCAGACGCCGAGAGCGGACTCAAGGGCGTTGGATTGAACGACGGCACGCTTGAGGGCAATATCGGCGCAGATGCAGACCTTCGGACCGTTGGCGACACAACGGTCTGCAACTTCCGGATGGGCGTGAGCGAGTCCTTCAAGAACAGCGCCGGCGTCAAGCAGGACAGCACCGAGTGGATTTCCGTTGCCATCTGGGGAAAGCGGGGAGAGTCGCTGCAGCCTTACCTGACGAAGGGTACACGCGTCTGCGTGAGCGGGCTTGTCTTTTATCGCGAGTACGACGCCAAGGACGGCAGCAAGCAAGGCGTCTGCGAAGTGAAGTGCTCGAACATCGTACTGCTTGGCAGCCCAGGCGGCGCAGCCGCTGCGGGCGCATCAGCGAACGGCTCAGATCGATCCGCAGCTCGTGGCAAGGGCACGGCTCCTGCCGCAGAGAGCATGGCTCCTGCCGCAGAGAGCATGGCCGAGGACGAGATTCCTTTCTGAATTTCCACGTGAATTGAATCGTCCCGCCATCGGCAAGTGCGGGGCGCTTCAGATAGGCATCTGCTTCGGAGAAGCATGGTCTCCTCGGTGTTCTTTCCATGTTTGGATTCTAGTCAAATCACCGACTCAGATGTCTTTCTGAAGCGCGATTGTTGCGAATAACTTTCCTGCATGCTTCATGCAGGCTCCATTGAAGGTCGGTTAATGGCCGCTCATCTATCGGTCGGATCGTTTATTTCCTGCGCGACGAACGCAGGCCCCATTGAAGCGCACTGAGCTCAGTGCCAATCGTTTGCTTGTCGGCACATTTCCTGCGTTTAGAGCGTAGGCCCATCGCACCACAACAAAAAGAAGAAAGAAGGACAATATGTTTCAGACAAAACGCGCCACCACGCCTGAGGCCGAAGAGATTCTCGGCGGTTATTTCCCCGTGCTCGACCACGGGTTTGTATCTCTTGTAGACTATATGGGCAACGACGAGGCGGCCGAGCGGGCCGCACGCGTGTCGTACGGCGCTGTGCCAAAAAGCAAACAGTCGACGACAGAGGGCCTTCTACGCTTCATGAAAGGGCATGGTCACAGCTCGCCTTTTGAAATGATCGAGCTCAAGTTTCACTGCAGAATGCCTATCTTTGTTGCAAGACAGTGGGTCAGGACACGTACGGCAAATTTAAACGAAGTCAGCGGAAGATATTCGAAGATCCCGATGGTTTTTCACATGCCGGACAACGCGCAAGTGCAGGACCAGTCCAAGGAGAACAAGCAGGGGCGGATGGGCGAACCGATCAGCGCCGATAGGTACGAGCAGATGACGTTGCGCTTCAAGGCGTCGCGCGCCGAAACGGCAAGCCACTACGACCAACTCATTGAAGACGGCATCGCGAAAGAACTCGCGCGCATCGACCTGCCTCTGAGTACTTACACGGAGTGGTACTGGAAGATTGATCTGCATAATCTGATGCATTTTCTTAAACTTCGCGTCGACTCCCACGCCCAGTGGGAGTTTCAGCGATACGGGCAAGTCATCGCCGGCATGGTCAAGCGCGTATGCCCGATCTCATTTCAAGCATGGATTGATTACGATCATGCTGGCGCGCGATTCTCTCGCGTGGAGCTCGAGCTTCTGCAGCTCATCTTGAAAGGAAGCGATGAGGACGTCTTGGGATTCTCAAAACTCTCGAAGAGAGAGATCGCTGAGTTCTACACGAAGACGGGACCTGTTCCTATGGTTCGCGACTTCTCTCTCGACCTCTCGACGATGAAAGACGCTTCATTTTTCGATCCAGAAGTCAAGCGATAACCGACCCATTTCGCTCGGTTCCCAACTGCGTCTTGGCAGGTTAGACTGACCCCTCACGCACATCAACAACCCCAGGAGATTTCATGGATTACGTGCAAATTGTCACATATTTATTTCTTTCCGCCGCTGTCGTCGGCCTCTTTGTGAAGGTTGCTCGGGACAAGCGGAAGGTCTCTGTCGAGGCCATGCCGGCAGAAACCGAGGCTCCTGTGCGCAAGAGCAATCCTCCGGAGATCTCTCCCCCTCGCAGACTCAGCGAGAGGGAGCAGCGCGATGTGGACATCAGAGCGCGATACGAGACCGGCTGCTGCCTGTATTGTGATCGTAGCGCAACACACGCGCGCCCGCGAGTGAAGCTGGTGACATCGCTGCTTGATCCGCTCTACCGCCGGCTCGGAGTCGTGCCGCGCGATCAATACCAGCTTGAGGTGCACTCCCGCACCGAGAGCGATATCCAGCTCTGCGAGGATCATCATGTGATCGCGAGATCGCGTCTTGAGTGCAAGTTGGCTGAGATTTCAGGAGCATTCGCTCAGCATGTGATCCGAGAGCGCGACGGCATGATCCGTTTTCAAAGATACGAGGTCGATGAGGATATGAAGAACGAGGCGGAGACCACGCGTCGCGGCAAGCCGCAAGTGTCGGTGCTTCGCTCGGTCAACGGAGGCTAGCCGTGGATCGCTCCTTTACACTGGAAGAGCTTGTCGGCCCGCTGAGCGCTACAGAAGCTAAGGGAGCGCCTTCTCAGATCTGGCTGCGCG
>Ga0315276_10002762_pt1 | contig 16027 bp, 14 predicted proteins | sample YL17G05_0_MG_FD_204542 | JGI IMG/M metagenome (GOLD analysis project Ga0315276, IMG submission 204542) | Sediment microbial communities from Yellowstone Lake, YNP, Wyoming, USA - YL17G05_0 | ecosystem: Environmental > Aquatic > Freshwater > Lake > Sediment | place: USA: Wyoming | collected... | reverse complement strand
TCTGATCTAAAAACTTTGAAGAACCAGGGTGCAGATGTATATTTTCTTTTTGACACCAAGTTCCTGGAAAAGAGGCCCGATAACGAAAAGAAAATACTCTCGGAAGATATTCAATGGGAAAAAGTCTATTCAAAATATTTTACCGAAAGCAGGGGCGAAATTGTTCTTGCACGTATGAAAATGGCAAAAGGCTGATACTTGAACAAGCAGGAACTGACTGAGGAGGAATACTGGGATGGCAGGTGGGAAAGGCTTAAGCTTCCGGTTGAAATTACAAAGGATAATGCAAGAGCTGTAACAAGAGAGATGATGAATGTCTTTGAAATCTACCTGCCAAAGCAGAACGGACTTAGAATTCTTGAAATAGGAGGTGCTCCGGGGAAATGGCTTGCATATTTCAAGAAACATTTTCATTACGATATCAATGCAATAGATTATTCCGGGACCGGCTGTCAAAAAATGAGAGAAAATTTTGCTCTCCTGCATCTGGAGGCAAAGATATACAGAAGCAATATACTGACAGATGATCTCTCAGGATTGACCCCTTTCGATATTGTATACTCACTCGGTTTTATTGAGCACTTCCAGGATCTCTCCGTAATCCTTGAAAAACATCTTGAGATGGTTAGGGGTGGTGGGATTCTGATATTAGGCGTCCCCAATTTTTTAGGCATAACAGAGCACTTTCTCAGGCGAACCGCACCCCGGATGTTAACGACCCATAACCTTCAGGCGATGGATCTAAAAACATGGGATGCCTTCGAGGATAAATACCACTTGGCGCCGATATTTAAAGGGTATATCGGCGGTTTTGATCTTCACAACTGCCGGCGATGCGAAAAGAGGACCCCTCTCAACAGACTGATTCGACTCTTTTTCAAAGCATTGACCAGACTAACGAGGGAAATCCCTTTTCTGAGAAAATACAATTCAAAGTGCTGGAGCCCCTATTTCCTTGTTCTGTATAAGAAGGGATAAAGTGCTGAAGGAGATCTCTTGCTGTGCACATGCTAATCTGAAACTGGGTTTTCACGGGTCATGGCAGTGGACTGTATGAGTCCGTGGCCAATACCGATAAGCGTCCAGCATATCTGTCCGGGCCATCCATGATACATATAATCAAAAGTATTCAGACAGAGGAATCCGACAAGAGAGACGAATACCCCTGAAAGAATAAGCTTCTTTTCGAAAATAATTTCATTTCGTATGCCCAGAGTGAAATTTTTCAAAATGACCCCGAAGAGCAGTATTAGTATGGCTGCTCCCACGATACCAGTCTCAACAGCTGTATTGAGAAATACATTGTGAGCATGTTTTACATATGTATCAGGATAATATTTAGAAAAGGTCTCCTTGCCATATCCAATGCCTGTGAAGGGATAGGATCGTATTATGTCGGTAGAAAGCTTTATTGCTTCTATCCTCGGCTGTTCACTTCCACGCGTAATTAAGGTATGCGAAATGATCGATTTATACGAAAGCGCCGCAATAATCAGTATGACAGTAATGACTCCTGCAAGAACTAATTTCGTATATTTCCTCATAAAAAGAAAAATAAGGATTACCATTTCGATGATGACTGACAGCCAGGCCCCGCGCGTAAAGGTAAAAAAGAGGGCAGCAAGCAAGAAGGGGAATGACAGGAATAAAACGCGTTTCATCCATCCCTTCGAGATAAAGGCCAGGATAGTCATAATAGGAATCGATAACACCAACAGCGTTGCCAACCGGTAAAAAGCGCCTGTTAAACCCGGAACCCTGTTCACAAAGAAAGCCGGGTACTGATAGAACTGATAACAGGCATAAAAGGCCATGACCATTGCTGATAAGGATAGAGGGATGAGGATACTTTTCAACTTTCCGGGAGTAATTTCCTGTACCATGAAGAATGCAATAAAATACAGGAGATACTGCTTGGGCATCTTTGCGACTATTTCGTGCAGGCTGTATGATGGATCAACTGCATAAATGAGGGATGCAAAAGCCCAGAAAAATGAAAGGATTATAAGGATATGGACTGATCGAAAAGCGAGTGATTTCCGGTAGGTGTCTTTGTAGTCAGGCAATTTTTCAACGAGGAAAGTACCTGTCAGCAGGAAAAAAAGAATTTCTTTTATCGAAGTCATTCCATCAAACGGAAGGAAGAATATAAGTCCTGAAAGGGCAATGTACTGGATATTTCTCATCAGGAGAAATAATTTGTTTTCACCTATCTGATTCATTATGATACAGTTTTGGTCAAAACAGATTCATATATTTCTGTCAACTGCCTGATCATGATATCCGTCGTAAATTCCTCTTCCACTCTTTGCCGTCCTTGTTCGCCGAGTTGCTTTTTCACATCCCTGTCCGCAGACCCTATCTCCAGCATTGCAGCGGCAAGTGCCGGGGCATCTTTGGCTTGAACAAGCCTGCCGCACTTGCAGTCACCAAAGACTTCCGGGATACCTCCCACGCGTGAGGCAATAACAGGAAGGCGCATTGCCATAGCTTCCAGCAATGCTATAGAGAGCCCTTCAGCGAGAGATGGGAGAACGAATATATCAAATCCTTTGAGAAGCTCAAAGACATCGTTTCTGTATCCAGTGAACAAAATCCAGGGCAGTACACCCAAATCCCTCGCTGTTTTCTCAAGCTCCTCGAGTAGGGGACCTTGTCCCATGATCACAAGCCGGGCCGATTTGAGGTGGTTTCTTACCTGTGCGAACGCCTTTATCAGATAGGATTGGCCTTTTGTTAAGGCCAGACGGCCCACGGTACCGAATACGATTTCGTCTTCTGACAGACCAAGTCTCAGACGCGCCTCTTTCTTGCTGACTTTTATGGTGTCGATCATCTGCAAATCGATGCAGTTTCTCACGGTAACAACTTTTGAGGGGTCTATCTGCCAGTTGGTCTGTATCACATCCATCCTGACGCTTTCCGAAACCGCTATGATCCTATGAACAGATTTCAAAATTGCCCAGTTCGCAGCACGCCTCGTGAGTGAACGAGTTCGGGAAAGTCCGTGGACATGAGATATGACCGGGATACGGCCGGCAATGATCGATGCCAGTGTTCCGTAAATAGTGGGTTTATGCTTGTGACAGTGAAGAACGTCTATGTGCTTCTCTCTCAAAATTTCGGCTAACTGTAATACAACGCTTGGATTAAAAAAATCTAACTGTTTCTTCCTGAAGCCAAGATGGAGAACTTCGTATCCCAAATCTGCGATGATATTCTGAGATCCATGATGTTCGCCGAGGTAACATATGACATGAGAAAATCTTGCATTATCAACTCCCCTGACAACATTGATGAAAATCGGAAGATTTCTTTCAAATTCCTTGCGAAGGTGGAGAATCCGGTATTTTCTGTTTTCCGGACTGCTATCTGAATTTGTTTTCATATCTCTTTTGTGTCATCTTGCCTATCTGCCGGAGGATCTCTTTTCTTCTCAACATAAGAGCGGCGTTCTCAGTCAGGTAAGCATTCAAAAACCTCAGCCTGTCCGTCCTCGTTATCTGCGGCAGGAGAACCATGTTGAGTTGCACGAGATTTTTAAATCTTTTTCTTTCCGGCATGTTCCCGTAATGTCTTGTCCTTTCGTTGTCGATAAAATAAAGCCGGACGGAAGCACCCGTGCCATTGATGATAATATTCCCGACCCGCAAATCACCGTGGAAGATGCCATGCCTGTGTAACCGGCCGATTTCCTGTCCTGCTGCAGAGATCAGAGCCCTTTTCTCGGTATACTGTTCAATTGACAAAGGCAACTGAAAGCGCGATTGGAAATATTGATATGTCCGCTCCCCGGGCACTGCTTTTGTGATAAGAAAATTCTTTTTCGCAAAAAAGAATGTATATGATGTTCCGTACATAACCGGTAACGGGGTGAGGAAGCCTTTTTGCAGAAGGATCTTTCCTGCTCTGAAAGCCTTCCCGCTCCGGTGAAAACCGAACAAATTTTTGATTTTATCCTTTATGCCCCTGTCATGAAAAACCTTACAATAAAATTGTTCTCCTGATTGCCAATCCTCGAACTGCAGGACAGTGGTGAAACGGGAACTCTTGACAGGGATGCCGTCTTTCCCCCGCAAGAGGTCTGGGATTCGGTCTTTCACCCAAACTGCATCAGTGATACCGGCTGGGTATGCAAAAATGAGAGCGCTTCCAATGCCTAACGGTATTCTGTTTTTCTGCAAAGACTCTTTATGGTGATTGATAATCTTCATAAACCTTTGAGAAAAAATCAGCGAGTCTATCAGCTCTCTTCTCCCAGCTGAATTCATCAGCCGTTTGGTAAGCATTCAGGGCGAGAGTTTCAGCCAGGTTGCGATTATTGAGTACAGAGGTAATTTTTTCTGCCAAATCCTGAGGGTCTTCAGGGTTAGCCAATAGTATGTCTTTACCGTCTGTGACTTCTTCCCGAATGGAAGGTAAATCAACCGCTACAATCGGCTTTCCCATCGCCATGTACTCATAGAGTTTCGTATGGGCAGAATAGCGCCTTTTCCCCCTGTTCAAAGCACAAATAACCATCACATCAGCATCCCGGGCTATTTCCGGAACCCGGTGAGGGTTGACGAAACCATGGAAATCAATTCTCTCATTTAGATACATAGTTGCTGCAAGATTTTTAAGCCTCTTCAGATCTTTTTCACGGCCTCCGATAATACTCAATCGGGCATCCGGCAAAAAGCGCATGGCGGTTACAAGAATATCAACCCCTTGCGCAGGATAGAGTTGTCCGACATACCCGACAGTTTTATGTCCGTTCTGGTGTTCAGGAAATGGGGCTTTCCCTGCTGCAAGGGGAACCTTCACAACAGGTATCCCGGATACACGATATGTCTCTTTCAGTATATCCCCGAATACATTCAAGAGAACAACAATACCGTGCACGCGGTGAAAAACATAATCCTCGCTCTTCTCTTTTTCAGGGCAGGAACCATAAAATTTTTTTATTTTTAAGTCATGGACCTCAATCACGAACGGGAGACGCAGGAATCTTCTGAATTTCAGCAGGAAGCGGGCCAGTTTGATCTCCCGCAGATAGATGATATCCGCCATGCCTTTTCTCCTGAGACTGAAAAGTTTCAGGAGACAGAAAAAATTGAATACAGCATGCCATGAGAACGTCCTTCCCCTTGCCATCGGAATCCGGATGACTTCAAATTCAGGGATTGGATGCAATCCGTAATAGGAAAATATAGTATCCCCTCTTAAGGGGGCCCCGGTAATGATCTTTACACAATGGCCTGATCTGGCAAGTGCATAACAGGTCCGCATAATCACAATATCATGGGCTTTGCCCCCCATGAGACGCTGATTGTGAAGATAAATGATGGATAAGGGCTTTTTCTGTGTCATGAAATCAGAACTCAGTTCAAAGGGTCAGAACGTCGTATCCCTCAGGTATTTATGCAAATTCTATCTTAAGAAATTATAATACTATAAATGCTCTTTATTAATACACGCACGCTTCGCTGGAATTCATAAGATGCGCATGGGGACCAAAAGGAGGTTTATCATTCTATGATGACAGTTTTCATAGGGGGGCATCCGCGGAGCGGAACCACTTTATTGGGAGCGATGATCGGTGCTCACAGCGGATGTGTCTGTACTCCGGAATCACAATTTAAAACCCGCACGCTTCGCCATTCGTCCGTTGAACAGAAAGGCGGGCTTGATATCTCTGCAGCAAGCAATGTGATCAAACAGGAGTGGCGTTTCAATATCTGGGGACTTAATCTCAGCGATCTTCCTTATGGGCAAATACATGCATATCCGGAACTCGTCCTCTGGATTGTGAAAAAATATGGTGAGAAAACCGGCAAAAAAAATGCACACATCTGGGTCGACCATACACCATCGAACATAAAAAATGCTGATTCACTTCTCAGGCTTTTTCCTCAGACAAAATTTATTCATATCGTGCGGGATGGGCGGGGAGTAGCTGCATCCATAATGTCGTTGGATTGGGGGGCAAATACGATCGACAGGGCAGCCCGTTCCTGGTCAAAAAGATTGTCCCAGTATCTGGATATTGAGTCGTTCCTGGGAAATGAGAGAATTATCAGGGTTGGATTCGAAGATCTTGTACAGAACCCGGAAGCAACACTGAAAAGGATTTGCCAATTCCTCTGTATCGATTTTCAACCGGAAATGGTCCGGGGTGGTGGGTTTACCGTGCCTCATTACACATCAAAACAGCATTCTCTCGTCGGAAAGGCCCCCGATCCGGGTGAGGCCGATGCCTGGGAAAAGGCTTTACGCCCAAGACAGGTTGAAATCTTCGAACATATAGCCGGCGAGGTGCTCTCCTCGCTTGGATACCCTTTACGGTACGGAAAAAGCGCACAAAAAATGACCATAAAAGAGAGAGTCATTTCCAATGTTCAGGAAATCATGAAGCGAGAGTTCATCAACAAAGCCCGCCACTGGCGACGAATCAGGAAAGGTATTGCAACAGCTTCAAAACAGCGTGAATCATGAAGAGTGCAAAAACGCAGCATAGAGTTCTCTGTATGTTGCGTTCTTCTCGATAAGTTCTTCGTGTTTGCCGATATGCATTATTTTCCCTTTTTCTATGATAAGTATCCTGTCCGCGTTCTTGATCGTCGACAGCCTGTGTGCAATGACAATTGTTGTTCTGCCTCTCATGAGGGTATCAAGTGCCTTCTGAACGAGCGCTTCAGAGATAGAATCGAGAGATGATGTCGCCTCATCAAGAATCAGGATGGGAGGGTTTTTAAGGATAGCCCTTGCTATGGCTATTCGCTGGCGCTGACCGCCGGACAGTTTCAGGCCTCTGTCTCCTATGACCGTATGATATTTTTCAGGCATTTCCTGGATGAATTCATCAGCATATGCCATTTTTGCCGCTTGAATGATTTCAGTCTCTGAAGCATCTTGTTTACCAAAAGCTATATTTTCTTTGACGGTATCGTTAAACAAAATGATATCCTGACTCACAATCCCTATCTGCTCCCTGAGGGACCGTATTTCGATTTCATTGATATTGATCCCATCGATGGTCAATATACCACTCGAAGGAACATAGAATTTTGGTATCAAATCTGCAAGAGTGGATTTTCCGACTCCACTGCGGCCGACGATTGCAACGACCTCTCCGCACCCTATCTCCAGATTCACATCCGTGAGCACCGGATGATTGTTTGTGGGGAAAGCAAATGAGACATGTTCAAACGTGATGGACTTCTGAAAACCGGGAATTATCGTGCGACCACCCTGTTCGTGCTCTGCTCTTAGAAGGGTATCTATTCTCTCGATCGATGCCCGTGCCTCCTGTAAAGTACTGTAGGCCTCACCAAGCTTTTTTACCGGAGAGAACATCATGTAGATGGCAACAAGGATTGATGCGAATACTCCGGCGGTAATAGTTCCGTTCACCACCATAGTGCTTCCGTACCACAGCACTATAGCTATCGCCGCACCGGTAACGACATCGATAAGAAGTTTTGTAAACTCCTTCAGCCGTATGACCCTCAGGAGTTCCCTGTAGTATCTCTGGTTGTCGCTTCTGAATTTTTCCCCCATGATCCTTTCCCGGTTGAAGATTTTAATAACCCGCGCACCGAACACGCTCTCACCAATCCTGTGCGTAAGAAATGAGAGTTTTTTCTGGGCCTCTTTCCTCTTCCTTTTTACGCCTCTTCCAAATTTCCTTGTACTATAGGCTATGAGAGGCAGAAGAATAAGGCTCATCATGGCGAGATCCCATTTCCTGTAAAGCGCAACGCCGAGGAGAAAAATTACTGTGGGAACCTCAACAATACATGTCTTGAGCACATCAGAGACCAGACCGTTCAGCGCCTCAACATCATACATGATCCTTGATACGATGACACCTGAAGATTCTTTGTTGAAATACCCTACCGGCAGATTCAGGAGGTGGGTATAGAGTCTGTTTCTTGTCTCCCTTACTAACTTCATCCCTGCAGATTTCATGAGATAGGACTGGCCGAAACTCAGGAACCCTTTTGTTGAAAAGAGCAGGAAGACCCCGACCGGGAGCAGGGCAAGGTATTCATATTTCCCCCCGACAAGAATTTCATCAAGCGCAGGCTTAACTGACCATGCAATCGCTCCTGTAATGCCGGAAACCATGAGGCTCAGGATAATGCCGGCAAAGATCCTCCACCAGTAAGGTTTTGTAAGTTCAATAATCTTTTTGACTACCTTCATGATTTTTCATAGTATATACGATCGCAGGGTGATAACAAAACGAAAGGGCTCACAAACGTTAGTATAGGCCTTTGACGAGGGTTGCCGTAATGGAACCGATTGCCACCTTTGTCTGCATCATCACAGGAATATGCTTCTCATTATCGGTTAGCCATATGAGGATTTCACCTTTCCCGTAAAATATTCCCTCTGATTTCATTAATGGTTTCACTACAACGGTATTGATCGTGCCTGTGGGAAGGGTTATTTTTTCTTTCTTCAAGACCTGCACCTCAACATTCCAGACTTTTTTGCTGTCGAAGATAGTGATATAGACAGGTTTGCCGACTGAGAGGTTTAATGATCTGAGATAGTAGAAACCTGATAAGGGGTCAAGGACCGGAGGAGTGATCTGGAAGTCCTTTCTTTCATTCTTGAGACGGTCGATATATGTCGCCTTGCTATTGTCACAGTCAAAGATAATTTCCTTATCTCTTCTGTGTCTTCCCTCCCTGATCTTGATCCTGTATTGAGATGGCTGAAAAAAACTTTCCGGGGAATTTTTTAAAAGGGTGCTTTCCACCCGGTCATCAACCGTGTAAAAAACAGATACCCATGATGCCGATTGTGCGGTCGAAAGAATTTTTACTTTTTCTCCATCATTTCTCAATTCAAGGGATGCAGTACCGGCTTTTATTCCGGTCCATGCCAGGTCATAGATAAATTTTTCAGGCATCGTAGAAGGGGCTGAATAAGCGATCGGGAGAAAACAGGTCTGCAACATGATGACAAAAGCAATGGCGATGAGAAATACTGTTTTTAATCCTCTCTTATCCCGTACATTTATCGTTATCGTACCTGGTGGTGAGATTATTTCCTTGCCCTTATTGAAGTTCATAAGCACTCATTTTTATTTATGTTATATTAAGCAATGCTTGTTATTCCAGCAATAGATTTAAAAGAAGGCAATTGCGTAAGGCTCGTTCAGGGAAGAAAAGACGCGGTTACCGTTTATTCAAATGATCCTGCAGTTACTGCAAAACGATGGGAATCCAGTGGAGCAAAACTCCTTCACATTGTTGACCTCGATGGCGCCTTCTCAGGATATCAGAAAAACATGGATGCGATCCTGAATATCAGGAAGTCGGTAAAGATGATGCTTCAGGTCGGTGGGGGGATACGGAACATCGGGAATCTGATAAATCTTTTTTCATCAGGTATTGACAGGGCAATTATCGGGACTGCTGCGATAGAGGATCCGGAATTTCTCGTGCAGGCTTGCAAACAATATCCGGGACGGGTCCTTATCGGTATTGATGCTAAGGATGGATTGGTAGCTATCAAGGGTTGGGAAGAAGTTACATCAATCCATGCATATGAATTGGCAAGGCGCCTGGAGATGGTAGGGATAGCAGGCATTATTTATACAGATATTAGACGGGACGGGATGCTCACGGGCCCTAATATAGCAGCAGTGCGCGAAATGGTTGACCATGTCAGGATTCCTGTTATCGCTTCCGGTGGTATTGCAAGCATGGAAGATATCAGGAATCTGGTGCAGATTACAAAGCTCTGGGGAATGATAACGGGAAAGGCAATCTATTCAGGTGCTCTCAATCTCAAGGAAGCCATTCAATTTGTGAACAGAGAGACATGTTAGCGAAACGAATCATACCCTGCCTCGATGTAAAAGACGGACGTGTTGTGAAAGGCGTTAGTTTCTTAAATCTGCGCGACGCCGGGGACCCTGTCGAGAATGCGAAATTTTATGATGAACAGGGTGCGGATGAGCTTATATTTCTTGATATCACTGCTTCCCACGAAAAGAGAAAAATCATACTGGACGTGGTCATGAAGACCGCAGAGGACGTCTTCATGCCGCTCACGGTCGGCGGGGGTATCAAGACCCTGCATGATATCAGGGACCTGCTGAACGCCGGGTGTGATAAGGTATCGATCAACACAACCGCGGTTAAAGACCCTTATTTCATCAGCAAGGCTGCAGAGCGCTTCGGCAGCCAGTGCATCGTCATCGCAATCGATGCAAAGAGAGTAAGTGCAGATATGTCACAGGCAACCGGAGAACCCTGGTTTGATGAGCCGGCGTTAAATGACGTCCGTCTCAGAATGCCGGATAAAATTCTCCCTTCGTTCAAGGAGGATGGGGAAACAAATCTGTGGGCTTTATCAACTCACGGAGGGAGACAGATGAAGCTCATTGATGCCGTACAATGGGCAAAGAAAATGGAGGAACTCGGGGCGGGCGAGATCATGCTCACGAGCATGGATATGGACGGTACCAAGGACGGCTATGATATTGAACTGACCCGTGCAATATCTGAAACGGTTACCATACCGGTCATCGCTTCAGGTGGTGCCGGAACCCTCGATCATCTCTACGAGGCTTTTGCTCATGGCAAGGCAGATGCGGCCCTTGCGGCATCTATATTCCATTACAGGGAATTCACCATAAAGGAAGCAAAGGAATACCTGAAGGCCAGAGGAATTCCTGTCAGACTATAGCCTGTTCTCTTGTTCTTCTTTTCCCGATCCGTGTCGCATCAAGAATTTCATCACCTGCAGGTATAACACTCACGATCGATGTTTTACCGCTTTGAATGAGTTTTACTGCAACCTCACGGACATTTTTAGCATCTGAATATCGTGCACAGAGTGCAGCAGCAAGCCTCAGCGACTCATCGGTTATCTCACCGGCAAGCAATGTCATCGGGCTTCCATAGCCTTCAACTCTTAACAGATAATCGCTGTCTGCAGCCATGGACTCGATGATTGCATTTTCAGCCTTATCCCTGCCTACAATAATTTTGCACCGGGGTGAATATCTGAAGTGCCTTCCAATCCTCAAAAGATCGATATCCCTTATTGCAGGATTTGGGTCATGAGCCAACAGGTCTTTGAGCCTAAATGCATAATTCGGTTCGGTCAGAAGACAGCCTCCTCCAGGAGAAGGATAATCTTTCATGCCGAATTCCCCGGCAAGTGCAATCTGCGGTTTTCTCGACCTGCCGCTGAGGGCATACAGCATTTCCCTGTCAATGATTCCTTTTTGTTCGGCGATCGTTGTTCTGAGGAGTTTCGCGCTGAGAGGCCTGAGAACAGTATCAATAACGCCGGCCTCCTTATCAATATGATAGAGCATATCTTTTCTCTGACTCATCGGTCTCTGTCCCAACACTTCACCGGTTACCAGAAAATCAGCACCAATCATATCCATGACCTGCTTTGCTTCTTTGAGCATAAGAATTCTGCAGTCAATACAGGGATTCATATTTCTCCCATACCCGTGTTTCGGTTTTGTAACGATATCGAGCATTTTATGACTGAGATGACGCATTATAATCTCAAAACCGTATGTGTGACTCAATGATTGATAACGTATTACGTGGAACGTGTGATCATCAGAAGCATCCGGGTCAAACGGGGTAATAAACCGTATTGCGCTCACCTGTATGCCCTGCCTGAGCATTGTGAGGATCGCAAGCATGCTGTCAAGGCCGCCTGATAAGAGTGCTACAGCTTTATGGATTGTAGATTTTGTCATAGTGAGATGATATGAAAGAAGCTAAGAAACTTCTCTTATTTTTAATGCACGATTGGTACTCAACGATCTCCGCAATAGCTCCGGTGTCACCACTGCTGTTCCGACTTCACCGACAACAATGCCTGCTGCATGATTTGCAATAACTGCAGCCTCTTCCATTCTCGCCCCCGCGGCGAAAGCAAGAGTAAATGCCGCGATAACCGTATCCCCTGCTCCGGTCACATCATAGATATTTTTCGCTGCTGTGGGGATATGCACAACCGTATCGTTCCGGAAAAGGCTCATACCCTGTTCCCCCCGTGTAATCAGTACTGCATCGCATGATAATTTCTTTAAGAGTAGTCCTCCGGCGTCCATAAGAGATTTCTCATCTTTGATGTCTATGCCTGATGCAATAGATGCCTCGTTCACATTCGGTGTAATGAGAGAAACGCGCTGATAGTAATGGAAATGGCCGACCTTCGGATCAACAGAAACAAAAAGTTTCTTCGGCCTCGCTTTGTTCAGAATTTCTCTCATCAGTTCGGCGGATACAACCCCTTTTTTATAATCAGATACGATCACGGCATCGTGTCCGGATATTTCATTGCCTATATAATCGAGGACACTCCCGAGCGTTCTCCTGTCCACACCTGTCTTGTCTTCCCGGTCGAACCGAACCACCTGCTGGTTATGGGCGATGACCCGAGTCTTGACCGTAGTAGATCGTGACCCCCAGAAAACACCCTCGCAGTTAATCCCCTTCTCTTCCATCATCTTTTTGATGATGTCGCCGCCCCTGTCTTTGCCGGCAATACCGACAATCGTGACGTGTCCTCCAAGCGATACAATATTGTGTGCGACATTTGCAGCACCCCCGAGAAGAAAGTTTTCGTGCGATACCTCAACAACAGGCACAGGGGCTTCCGGAGATATCCTGGTTACTTTGCCCCATATATACCGGTCGAGTATCAGGTCTCCGATAACAAGAATCTTTTTTTTCTTACATTCGCTCAGGATCTTGCTGTATGTCATGATCGTATTATGGTTTAAGTTTATCAAAAAGAAGCTCTGGATAACAATAAAAAGGGCGGTTCAAAAGAACCGCCCTTAGATGAATTACTTCTTCTGAGTCTTTCTTAGAATGTGAACAGAAGACCGTGGACGACCTGGGTAACTCCCTCATCTTTGCCGCCAAAAAGCACGTTGGTGTCTTTATAGAAATCGCCAGAATCAAAATAACCGGCTTCGACAAAGTATGACAGATTCTTCGTGATTTTGTAGTTGAGTTTCATATCGACTTCCCATCCGAGATTGTCATCCACGCTCTTAGATTCCCCTGTTTCTTCTGCAATAATGTCTTCCCATGCGCCTGTCTCTGAAGCCTGAAGGAGGAATCCGTCAACAGACAAGCTGAGATCCTTCATCAGATTCACGTCCATACCAAGGTTGTAGTACGTGGTATTGGCAATACCGGTATTCGTGGTGTTTCCACCGACTGTTGTCGTAAGTTTTGCGAGTGCAGATGCTGTTCTGACCGTCCGCTCATAAATCTGTGTATAGTGGACGAGTCGTGCAGTTGCCCCGTAATCAGGACCCTGCTGGGTCTGGAATTCATTACAATCATTATCGAAGAGATCATCATCACCGCTGCCATGTGCAAATGAGGCCCTGATGTTAACAGGATCAATCATATAGCCTAATTTTGCATATACTGCCCAGCCTTTCGGATTGACATCGTTACCTGACAACTGATAGTTCTCTATTTTCCCGAACTGGAAGTCAGCCTCTGCTGCATAGCTCACTCCGGCGATCATGCCTTTGGCATGGACACCGACGTTGCTGAAGTTGAGCTCTTCAACGTTTACCTCATAGCCGGGCTCATCATCGATGTTGCTGGACGGACAGTTGCCATCGCTGTGTGTCCAAACGTAATTAATACCAAACATATTGTCTTTGTCCCACTGATACGTGGCGAGCAGGACATAACCGTCGAGATCATCAGAATGACTCAGGACATCGCCTTCGTTCAGCTTCACGGTACCTGCAGCGATATGAAGTTCCTTCATGGGATCTGCCCAAACGAGAATTGCGTCATCGCCGAATCTCTCATTGTTGAGAAAAATCTTCTCGCCGAGGCTAAGCGGCATATGGCCGATTTTGATACCAAGGGGGATCCCAATGAGTCCTGTCCCGACGTACTGTATCCATGCCTGTCTCAAAAGGATGTCTGCATTCGGCTTGGAATCATAACCGCGGCCTTTGTCACCCCAATAGTAAAGACCGCTGTTGGCGCTGCCATCTTTTGAGGTCTCGAATTCGATCATTCCACGGAGGCCGTCAGAGACCTGTGCATCGAGCATGAGGTTTACATTTGTGGAGTAAAAAGCATCCGACTGACCATCAACAGGTACTACATTGTTCCCCGATATCCCGCTGACATTATCAAAATACCAGCCTCTGATAAGAATCTTACCGCCTAAGGTAATTTTCGTCGGGCCTTTTGCCACTACTGCCTCGTCCGCGACATCCGGTGCATGGACCGCAAAGGCAGCAGCACTGAAACAAAACATAAAAAGTGCACCTACAAAAACTGCCAGAAATTTCTTCACTTGTTAACCCTCCTTCTAAGATTTAAGAGTTTATAGAACTCTCAATTCCCTGAGCCGCTCACTGCGGCGATAATGCTCTCTAAAAATTCTGGTCTGCTTCTGCCTATCACCTCCTCCACAAAAGATATATCGGCCTTCAATGAAGGCCTTCTTCACTTTATACGTCCTAACTCATTCTCATGTCATTTTTAAAAAAATCTGCGATTTTATAGCATTCATTTTGCAATTCTGTCAAGCACTCTATGCCATCTCCTGACAAAATTGTCATGTTTCTCGCCCATGAAATGCAAAAATAAGACCAGAAGCAGCAGGTAAAAAACACGACAGGAATATGTTATGAAAACCCTTGAAAATACTACGAATTTTCGTATGGCCAGAAATTATCATCAATATTTCTGTGCATCAGGGAGATGCTTTTTTGTATCCTTTTTACAACATGCATGTAGTCCATATGAGTCAAAAAGCACTGTGCTGTCCCTGTGCATATTATGCATTGTGATAGAATGGTGAATGCTTGATCTGATAAAGGTCTCTTGCATCTTTGCGCTGATTCTTGTCCTGCTGAGAAAAAAACTGAACATCGGCATAGTGATGTCGATCGCTGCATCTGCCTTATTTCTCTTCTATCAGATGTCACCTGCTTCGATCGTTCAGACTTGCAGAGGTGCCGTTCTGAACGATGTAACACTCAAACTCGTCGTTGCATTATCGTTTATTCGTATGTTCGAGCTGATACTCCGGGAGCATAATGTCCTCACAGAGATGATGGGCACGGTGAAGGCCGTTTTAAAAAACAGAAAATTGGTCACGGTTTCGATGCCCCTCCTGATAGGCTTAATACCCTCGGTCGGCGGTGCATATTTCTCCGCGCCCATGGTGGCAGAAGCTACCCATGACATAAGCATGAGCCCGGAGGAGAAAGGATTTGTGAACTACTGGTTCAGGCACCCCTGGGAATTTATCCTGCCGCTCTATCCGGGCATTCTCCTCGCAGCAGCCATTTCAGGGGTTGAACTCCATAATCTCATTACTGCGAATCTCTCCTATGCTGTTCTTACCCTGATAACAGGTTTTTTCTTTGCAATGCATGGCCTGAAGGGTCCGGTAACCTCAGGGGAGAGACTCTCGGCAAAAGGATTATTGAGCTTTGCGCCGATTTTCACGGTCGTTGTGCTCGTTCTCCTCGTTCATGTCGAACTACATTATGCTCTCATTGCTGTTGTCCTCTTCTTATTTTCATTTTACCGTTACAATTTCAAATCCATGCTTGCAGCATTCAGGCATGGCTTTGCCCTCGATGTTATCATCCTTATTCTGGGCGTCATGTTTTTCAAGGAGGCGATGGAGAATTCCGGAGCAGTCAAGAACCTGAGCCGGTTTTTCATCGAGGAGGGGATCCCCGCGTCTCCCGTTCTTTTCCTCTTGCCATTCATAACCGGTTTGATTACCGGTCTTACCCTGGGTTTTGTGGGGAGCACTTTTCCGCTTATTATCCATATCGCAGGCAATACGTCTATAGGAGCTATATCTTTCGCCTTTGCCGCCGGTTTCTTAGGTGTCCTTCTCTCTCCGGTCCATATCTGCCTTGTCCTCACGAGAGAATATTTCAAGGCTGACTTATGGGGAATGTACAAGATGATGCTGCCGGGGTGCGTTATTATTTTCGGAGTTGCAGTGATACAGTATTGGCTATTGCGTTAATCAA
>Ga0315276_10002759_pt1 | contig 16038 bp, 8 predicted proteins | sample YL17G05_0_MG_FD_204542 | JGI IMG/M metagenome (GOLD analysis project Ga0315276, IMG submission 204542) | Sediment microbial communities from Yellowstone Lake, YNP, Wyoming, USA - YL17G05_0 | ecosystem: Environmental > Aquatic > Freshwater > Lake > Sediment | place: USA: Wyoming | collected... | reverse complement strand
CTAGCCGCCGGCCGAGGCAGTATCTTCGGATGCTACCAACAGCCGGCGGTGCTTTTTTAGGCTGCGGCAGACACCACCAAATCCCAGTAGCACAAGCGTCCCTGCTTGTGCGCGGACTAAAGGATCGCAAGCACTGGGGCTTGCGCTACTGCAACTTTAGCTGCAGCCCTGGCTGTGGCCGCAGTTGAGGCACTTGTAGCACGCGCCGTTGCGCGTCGTGATGTGCCCGCAGACGTCGCAGAACGGCGCGTCACCCATCAGCGTCCGGTTCAGCTCGTCCAGCGCGTTGCCAACGGCCGCGGCCGCCTGGCCCTCGGCGGACGTCTCGCCGCCGCTGCTCAGGTAGTCGTCGGGCGCGCCAACCGGCACGCCGGTGGCCTGCGTGGCGCCGTTGCCGTTGCCGGCCTTGGGCGACTTCTCCTTCTCCCGCGCCTCACGCGCCGCGTCACTGGCCTTGCGCACAGGCTGCGCCTCGCGGCGCTTGCCCGGAGGCTTGGCGCCCTCGCCTTCCGGCGGCGCGCCTGCCGATTCGTCCACCGGCTTGACCTGCACGAAGTCCGTGCGGCCCAGGTACTCCATGCCCAGCAGGCGGAACGCGTAGTCGATCACGCTGTTGGCGAACTTGATGTTCGGGTGGTCGCAGACACCGCTGGGCTCGAAGCGCGTGAACACGAAGGTGTCCACGAACTCCTCCAGCGGCACGCCGTACTGCAGGCCCTTGCTGATGGCGATGGCGAAGCAGTTCATCAGGCTGCGGAACGACGCGCCTTCCTTGTGCATGTCGACGAAGATCTCGCCCAGCGTGCCGTCGGCGTACTCGCCGGTGCGCACGTAGACCTTGTGCCCGGCGATGCGACCCTCCACCGTGTAGCCGTGGCGCTTGCGCGGCAGCGGCCGGCGGATCGGCGCGTGGATCTGCAGTGTGCGCGCATGCTGCGGGCTGACCGGCACGATCTCCGGCTCCTTCTTCTCCTCCGCCTCCTCAGTCTTATCGGCCTGCGCCGCTAGCGGCTGGCTGAGCTTGCAGCCGTCGCGATACAGCGCGTTGGCCTTCAGCCCGAGCTGCCAGGAGAGCATGTAGGCGTCGCGGATGTCCTCCTCGGTCACCTCGTTGGGCATATTGATCGTCTTGCTGATCGCGCCGCTGATGAATGGCTGCACGGCGGCCATCATGCGGATGTGCCCGTCGTGCTGGATGAAGCGCCGGCCGTGCTTGCCACAGCGGTTGGCGCAGTCGAACACCGCCAGGTGCTCTTCCTTCAGGTGCGGCGCGCCCTCGATGGCCATCATGCCGCAGACGAAGTCGTTGGCCTCGGCGATCTGCGTCGCCGTGAAGCCCAGCGCCCCCAGCACGCTGAAGCCCGGCTTGGTCCACTGCTTCTCATTGAGCCCGACGCGGCGCAGGCACTCCTCGCCCAGGCTGTAGACATTGAAGGCGTGCGCCAGCTCGAACACGCTGGGCAGCAGCGCCTCCACGCGATCGACGTCGCGGTCGGTCATCCCCTTGGCCTTCAGGCTTGAGCGGTTGATATGCGGAGCGCCCGTGAAGCTGGAGCTGCCGATAACGTAGGTGATGATCTGGCTGATCACTTCCTGGCTGTAGCCCAGCATGCGCAGCGCGCGCGGCAGGCTCTGGTTGACGATCTTGAAGTAGCCGCCGCCCGACAGCTTCTTGAACTTCACCAGCGCGAAGTCCGGCTCCACGCCCGTCGTGTCGCAGTCCATCAGCAGCCCGATGGTGCCCGTCGGCGCGATCACCGAGACCTGCGCGTTGCGGTAGCCGTGGCGCTCGCCCAGTTCCAGCGCGCGGTCCCAGGCCGTCCGCGCCGCCGCCAGCAGATAGTCCGGCGCCAGGCGCTCGTCCAGCCCCAGCGGCGTGATCGACAGCTTCTCGTATTCCTCGCGCGGGGCGTTGTACGCCGCGCGGCGATGGTTGCGGATCGCGCGCAGCATGTCCTCGCGGTTCAGCTCGTACTTGGGAAACGGGCCGAGCGCACTGGCCATCTCCGCGCTCGCGGCATAGGCCTCGCCCGTCAGCACGGCGGACAGCGTGCCCGCCAGCGTCCGCGCCTGGTCGCTGTCGTAGGGGATGCCCAGCACCATCAGGCAGGTGCCGAGGTTGGCGAAGCCCAGCCCCAGCGTGCGGAAGTCGTAGCTGTTCTGCGCGATCTCCTTGCTGGGGAACTGCGCCATCAGCACGGAGATCTCCAGCACCATCGTCCACAGGCGGATGGTGTGGCGATAGGCCTCCATATCGAAGCGGCCGCTCTTCTCATCGAGGAACGTCAGCAGGTTCAGGCTGGCCAGGTTGCACGCCGTGTCGTCGATGAACATGTACTCGCTGCACGGGTTGCTGGCGTTGATGCGCCCGCTCTTGGGGCAGGTGTGCCACTCGTTGATCGTCGTGTCGAACTGCACGCCGGGGTCGGCGCAGCGCCAGGCGGCGTGGCCGATCTGCTGCCACAGCTTGCGCGCCTTGAGCGTCTTGCAGCTGCGCCCGTCGACGCGCCAGTGCAGGTCCCAGTCGCCGTCGGCGATCACCGCCTGCAGGAACTCGTTGGGGATGCGCACGGAGTTGTTGCTGTTCTGGCCCGAGACAGTCGAATAGGCCTCACCCTCGAAGTGCGTGTCGTACTTGCCCTGGCCGCCGGCGACCATCGCCGCCACCTTGTCTTCCTCGCTGACCTTCCAGTTGACGAAGCGCTCGATGTCCGGGTGGTCGACGTTCAGGCAGACCATCTTCGCCGCGCGGCGCGTCGTCCCGCCGGACTTGATCGCCGAGGCGGCGCGGTCGCCGATCCGCAGGAAGCTCATCAGCCCGCTGCTCACGCCGCCGGCCGACAGCGGCTCGCCCTCGCCGCGCAGCGTCGAGAAGTTGGTGCCCGTGCCGCTGCCGTACTTGAACAGCCGCGCCTCGCGGGTCCACAGGTCCATGATCCCGCCCTCGTTCACCAGGTCGTCCTTGACGCTCTGGATGAAGCAGGCGTGCGGCTGCGGATGCGTGTAGGCGTCCTCCGAGCGCGTCAGCTCGCCCGTCTTCGGATCGACGTAGAAGTGCCCCTGGCTGGGGCCGCTGATGCCGTAAGCCCAGTTCAGGCCCGTGTTGAACCACTGCGGGCTGTTGGGCGCGGCCATCTGCCTGAGCATCGTGTACACCAGCTCGTCGTAAAACGCCTGCCCGTCAACCGGCGTGTCGAAGTAGCCGTTGTCCGCGCCCCAGTCGCGCCAGCAGCCCGCCATGCGGTGCACCACCTGGCGCGCGCTGGATTCGGCACCGAGCAGCGGGGCGCCGTCCTCGCCGAGCAGCACCTGGCCGTCGTCACCCGTCTGCGGCACGCCGGCGCGGCGGAAGTACTTGCTGACCATGATGTCCGTAGCCAGCTGGCTCCACTCGGCAGGTACCTCGACGCCGCGCATCGCGAACACCGTGCTGCCGTCCTGGTTGGTGATCACGCTGTCGCGCCTGGTCCACTCCACCATCTCGAATGGTGAACCGCCGGCCTTCGTGAAGCGCCTGTCGATCTTCATGCGCGGTGCTCCTCTTTTGAGCTACAACCCTAGCAATGCCTGTTTTCCTTTACTTTTAAGCGGTCCAACCTAGCGGCCGCAGAGCGCTTCGGTCCGCAATTCGGGGAAGTATGGGGCGTAAATCTCCCTCAAGCATGGATCTTTGAGAAAGCACGTCCCTTGAGCTACCACCTCGCGGACCAACCACGAACCGTCCATCTCAACCTCTTCCTTCGCCACGCCGCTCACCGACCCGGTTTGCGGCGTAGCACTTACCATACCACACCCGGCGGCCGGCTGCAAGGGGCTCTGTGGACAAGTTTGTGGATAACCTCCGGATGCCCGTGGATAGAACCATTCAGGTGTATAGTCATCGCCGCAGCTGCAACTCACTTCGGTTCACCTCCAAGCACTACTGCCATACGCATGTATAGTATAACATGCGGATGCCTGCGGATCAAGCCTCTGCGTCTGGGGATTTCCTGCAGCTTGCCGGCCCGCTGTCGAAAAACCTTGTGAGTACGCTTTTCATGCGTGCCGCAGCATCGAACGCCTGGGAAGCCGGGCCATTCTGCGCGAGCCTGGCAGGTGGTCAGGGCACGATCAGCGCGTCGAGCAGCAACGCCAGCAGGTTGGCCAGCGCGGCGCGCGACGCCATGCGCCGCGCAGTCGCCCACTTAACGCGGATGATGAAGCGGCCCACGGCGCAGACGATCAGCAGATACAGCGCCAGCAGGCTGAGCACGGCGCCAAGGAAGGACAGGTAGAGGGGCCACGCCATTTTGTATTCGTAGTAGCCTTGGAGCTCCAGCCAGATCAGCATGCCCGAAACGATCGCCGCCAGCGAGCTCATATGCACCGCCAGCAGCGTCACGAATCCGCGCCAGTCGCGCCGCTGCTGGGCGCCGTACTGCTCGCGCAGGGCCGCGTGCACGGGCAGCGTGTTGGCCAACACCAGTGCCAGTACTCGTAATCCCCAGCCCAGCAAGTCCATGATGATTGAGCAGCGTGAATGAGACTGCGGTAACGCCGTTAGTCTAATGCACGCCTCCGCTCTGCTACGATACTGCGCCGGCGCACCCCATGCACCGCTGCATGGCCTGCTGCTCAGCGCGCCGCGCGATCGTGTGTCATCGAGTTCTCAGGGAGTTCGCCATGCCGCATTACGTGACCGCCGACACGCTCAGCAGCAAGAGCCAGGAGTGGCTGGCGCGCATCAAGCACTTCAACACGCATCGCCTGGAGCTGCGCGCGCCTGCCGCCGCGCTGCTGGTCATCGACATGCAGCAGTTCTTCCTCGATCCCGCGTCGCCGACGTTCACCTGCGGCGGGCTGGCGATCATCCCCACCGTTACGCGCCTGATCGCCGCCTTCCGCGCGGCGGGCCGGCCGGTGATCTTCATGCGCCACGTCCATCACCCGCAGGGCCTGGACGCCGGGATCATGGCGTGGTGGTGGGACGGCATGTGCCTGGAGGGCAGCCCCGAGAGCGAGGTGCACCCCGCGCTTAAGCCGCTGCCAGGCGAGAAGCAGGTGCTCAAGCACCGCTACTCCGCCTTCTACAACACCGACCTGGAGACCGTGCTGCGCTGCCTGAAGATCGAAGACCTCGTGATCAGCGGCATCATGACGAACATGTGCTGCGAGTCCACGGCGCGCGATGCTTACTACCGCGACTACCGCGTGCACTTCCTCGCCGACGGCACCGGCAGCATCAACGAGGAGATGCACGTCGCCAGCCTGCTCAACCTGAGCTTCGGCTTCAGCTACGTGACGACTGCCGCGCAGGTCATTGCGCAGCTGCCGGCCATGCAGGCGACGGCTGGCGGGTAACCGCCGATGGCCTACGTCTGGCCGCGCTTACTGTCCGGCACTTCGCTGTCGAAGTACTGCCTCAGCCAGTGCAGCACCTCGGCCCAGGCGCTCTCGAAGTAGGCAAAGCCCGCGTCCCACTCCGGCCCTGCCTGCCACTCGCTCTGCAACAGGCTGACGCGCGTGCCCTCCCACCCCGCCGGCGTGAAGGTCAGTTCCACGCGCGTATGCTCGCTACGGATAGCGGGCAGATGTGGCGGGAAGTTCCAGTTGAACACCAGCCGTCGCGGCGGATCAAGCTCCAGGATCGTGCAGCCTTCGCTGCCACGCGAGCCCGCGGGCGCGTCCACGAGGAAGTAGATCTCGTAGGCGCCGCCCACGCGCGCCTCGATCCTGGCGTCCGGGCAAAGGAACGCCTTCACGCCCGCGACGGTCGTGAAGGCCTGCCAGACCTGCTCCGGCGTGGCGTTCACGACGATCTCGTGGCGGATGGCGCGCTCGTTCATCAGCTGCTCCTCAGACATCTTGCCTACTATTCTCCTCCTTACCTTTCGCTGAGACTGTGTCTCAGCCGCAGCGTCCGTGGTCTGCTATGCATCCTGGTGTGCTGCTGCCGCGTTTACCTGGGCTTCTGGTTGGCGCGGCCGACGGTGCGCACCGCGCCGTCGCGGTAGCCCGTCGGCGGCGGCAGGCCGTCCTCGTCCAGGCTGAGCAGCTGCAGGCCGGTGGCGTTGATGGTGTAGGTATCGAACTGCTCCTCCACCTTGCCGGTGACCAGGAACGGGCCGGCGTAGCGCGTCAGGTGGGCGAAGCGCGCGTAGGCGTCGGCGAACAGCGTGACCTCGAAAGTGCCGGTGAGGTCCTCCATGCTCATGAACTTCATCGCGCGGCGGCCGCCGCTCTCTGCCGGTGGCGGCGGCGTCCCGCCGCCGGACATTGGTGGGCGGCGAGACGCCGTCCCTACCGGATTTTGTCTTGCCGGCGCGCGCAGCACGATGCCCAGGTCCTCCGCCGTGCCCTCGCGCTCGTCGTCCAGCTCATCGCGCTCGTCGGTCGGCGAGGGCTCGGGACGGTCGGCGTGCTCGGCCTGCAGCTCCAGCGTGTCGCGCACCGACTGCCGGTGCGTCAGGTCCACGCGCTTGACGGCGATGCACCAGCCTAAAAGGCGCACCCAGCGCCCGGCGTGGCGCGGCAGGTCGCGCGCGCAGGTCAGGCCGGCGGAGAGGTGCGCGAACAGCGTCAGCGGGTGGCGGCGCACGAGCATCCCCAGGTGCTGCAGCTCCAGCTCGCAGAGCTTATGCTCGCTGTAGCCGTCCAGCGTGCTGCCGATGCGCGCGCGAAAATCGGCAATGCGCGCGCTGTCGTCGAGCGGCAACGGAGTCTGGTCGTGGAGCGCCCGCGTCCCTGCGGGTGATTCCAGTGGCGCGGACGGCTCTGTCCGCGACGGATGGCGGACACGGCGGTCCGCCCCACTGGGAATGGCGGCCAGAGACGGCCGCCCTCCTGACGCCCTGACATTCGCCTTGCGTTCGATCTGCGCCAGCCACAACAGCTCCGGGCGCGAGAGGCCCAGGCTGTCCAGCGCGCCGCACTTGATGAGGATCGCCAGGTCGCTTAAGCCGGGGCGCGTGCGGCGGATGAAGTCGGGCAGCGAGCGGTACAGCCCGCCGCGCTCGCGCTCGGCGACGACGCGCGCCAGCAGTGCCGCGCCGGCGCCCTTGATCACCGCCAGCCCGACGCGCACGGCGTTGTGGGGGAAGGGAACAGGGAACAGGGAACAGGGAACAGAACCGGCCGGTAGCCGCGAAGCCTCTTCGCGGCCCCGCCCCATCGGGGCGGACGGCGAATAGGATTCGCCGCTACCCTGTATCTGCTTGACCGGCACGGAGTCCGGTCCCACCTGCGGTGGGCGGCGAGACGCCGCCCCTACCGGGTCTTGTTCTTCTCTGTTCCCTGTTCCCTGTTCCCTGTTCCCTGTCTTCTCCGCCGTGTATTCCAGGCGGCTGAAGTTCACGTCGGGCGGCAGCACGCGCAGGCCGAGGCGCTCGCATTCACTGAGGTAGGCCCGCGGGCCGTAGAAGCCGCCGCCGTTGCTGAGCACCGCGGCCAGGAAATGCGCCGGGTAGTGCGCCTTGAGGTAGGCCACCTGGAAGCTGAGCGTGGCGAAGCTGGCGCTGTGCGCCTTGCAGAAGCTGTAGCCGGCGAAGCTGGCGACCTGGCGCCAGATCTCCAGCGCGCTGGCGATGTCCAGCCCGTTGTGCTCGCAGCCGCCGATGAAGCGCTCGCGGATCTGGTTCATCGCCGACTGGCTGCGCAGCTTGCCGCTCATCGCGCGGCGCAGCAGGTCCGCGTCAGCCAGGCTCATGCCAGCCAGGCGGTGCGCGACCTTGATCACGTCCTCCTGGTAGATCATCACGCCGTGCGTCTCGGGCATGATCTCGCGCATCAGCGGGTGCGTGGGCATCTTGCCCGCCTCGCCGCGCACGCGGCGGATGTACTCCTGCATCATCCCGCTTTCGGCGACGCCGGGGCGGATCACGCTGCTGGCGGCGGTGAGGTCGAGGAAGGTGCGCGTGCGCAGGCGGCGCAGCAGCTGGCGCATGCCGGGGCTTTCGATGTAGAAGCAGCCGATCGTCAGCCCCTCGCGGATCAGCGCCACCGTGGCCTCGTCCGTGGCCAGCGCCTCCCAGTCGGAAATCACGCGGTGGATGTCGACCGGGGAGTCCGAAGTCCGAAGTCCGATGTCCGAAGTAATGGTAGGGGCGGCGTCTCGCCGCCCGTCGTTGTCCGGCGGCGTGCCGCCGCCGCTACTGGTGTTCTCTCCTGCCCCGCATCCTGAATCCTGAATCCTGAATCCTTCCCTGTTCCCTGTTCCCTGTTCCCTTCCGATGCTGGCCAGCGTGTCCTCCAGCACGCCGAGGCTGCGGTTGCCCAAAAGGTCGATCTTGATCAGCCCCACGTCCTCCACCGGGAACATGTCGTACTGCGTGACGACGAAGCCCTTGGCCGCACGTTGCAGGCCCGTGTAGTCGGTGATCCGCGTCGGCGCGATAACGATCCCGCCGCAGTGGATGCCCAGGTGGCGCGGCTTGCCGTCCAGCCGGCTGGCCAGCGGCAGCACGTGGCAGTACGGCTCGCTGGTGAAGTCGATGCCGCGTAGCTCGGGGAAGTCGCGCTGGGCGCTGGGCAGGTCGGAAGCCGCGATGTGCGGCAGAAACTTGCTCACCGCGCCGATCTCGGCGTCGCCCAACCCGAAGACCTTGGCCACCTCGCGCACGGCGCTGCGCGCGCGGTAGGTGACGTGCGTGCTGATCATCGCCACGCGCCCGCTGCCCCAGCGCTGGTAGACATAGCTGAGGATCTCGTCGCGGCGCTTCCAGTTGAAGTCGATGTCGATGTCCGGCGGGCTGGTGCGCTGCGGGTTGAGGAAGCGCTCGAAGTACATGTCGTAGCGCAGCGGGTCCACTGGCGTCAGGCCGAGCAGGTAGCTCACCAGGCTGTTGGCCGCGCTGCCGCGCCCGACGTGCGGGATGCGCCGCCGCGTGGCCTCGCGCACGATGTCGTAGACCGCGAGGAAGTAGCTCGTATAGCCGAGCTGCTCGATCACCCGCAGCTCCATCTCCAGGCGCGCGGCGTAGTCAGTGGGGCAGGCTGCCAGCCTGCCAGCATTGCCCGCAGGCGAGCCGCCTGCGCCACCGCCGCCGATGCCGCGCCAGCTAAGCCCGCGCTCGCAGAGCTGAAGCAGCACGCTGCGCGGGTCGGCGCCGCCCTTGAGCGGGAAGTCGGGGAAGACCCAGCGGCCGAGCTCAAAGTCCACCTCGCAGCGCTCGGCCAGCCGGCGCGTGGTGGCCAGCGCCTGCGGGCAGTCGTAGTAGTAGCCCGGCAGCTCGGTCGGCGCGGCGAGGTAGTGCTGGCGCGGGCGCACGCCCTGCGCGGTGTACAGCGTGGCGTTCTGGCCGATGGCGCGCAGCGTGTGGTGCACTGCCTGGTCCTGCGGGCGCAGGAAGCGCACGTCGCTCATCGCGGCAGGGGCCAGGCCGTAGCGCGCGGCGAGCTTGAGCTGGCGGATCTGGCGCGCGCGGTAGGACTCGCCGTAGTTGGCGTCGGTGCGCACGAAGAGCCGCTGCGGCCCCAGCCGCGGCGCGAGGTGGGAAAGCAGGCGCTCGTGGTCGCTGACGACGAAGCAATGCTCTGTACGCTCCGCCAGCACCTGGGCCAGCCCTGCATCCTGACTCCTGAATCCTTCCCTCTTTCCTGTTCCCTGTTCCCTGTTCCCTGTTCCCTCCCCCAGGCAGCCCTGCCGCCAGGCGGCCAGCCAGCACAGCTCGCTGTAGCCGTCGCGGTCGCGCGCATACACCCATGCCGCGGGCTCGGCCTCCTGGTGGTGGGGCGGCCGTCCCTGGCCGCCATCTTGGTGGGGCGGGCCGCCGTGCCCGCCATCCTGCCTGAAGTCCGAAGTCCGAGGTCCGAGGTCCGAAGTCGGAAGTCCGGAGTCGTGGGGAAGTGCGTGGCCACCATCTTCAGTAGGGGCGATGCCATGCATCGCCCTCTCTTCATCGACCCCCGAAGGGCGAAGCACGGCTTCGCTCCTGCTCGGTTTATCTGTCACCTGTAACCTGTCACCTGTAACCTGCGCTGCCGCCGAGACGGCGGCACTACCGGTGAGGTCCGTCAGCGCGATCCCCAGGATCGGCTTCACGCCAGCCTTCATGGCGGCCTTGTAGAACTGGATCAGCCCATACGTGCCGTCGATGTCGGCAATGCCTAGCTCGGCGAACCCCAGCTCCGCAGCGTGCGCGCACAGCTCGGCCGGCGACGCCACGCCGTCGTGAAAGCTGTACCAACTGCGCACGTCCAAGTGCATGCTCCGCCTTTCGCTGGCGGCATGCATGCCGCCTCTGCCTGCGGGCGAAGCATGGCTTCGCCCCTACTGCGGGCCGGCACAGTGGTCGGCCCCTACTGAAGACGGCGGCACGGCGGCCGCCGCTACCCCTCTTACTGACAACTGACTACTGACTACTGACCACTGGCCACTGGCCACTTCCCTTCCCCTGCATCCTGAATCCTGAATCCTTCCTTCTTCTCTAATCCCTGTTCCCTGTTCCCTCTTTCCTAGTTCCTTCCATGCATGAACCCCGTCTGGATGCCCGCCGTGCTCATTGCGCTCAGCGGGCGGCCTTCCTTCAGCTTCGCCACGCCCGGCCCGACGAGCACCGCGTCGTCGCCGTGCTTGTCGCGGATGCGGTCCACGGCGGTGAAGAAGTCGTGCTCGCGCCTTAAGCGCCGCGTCTCGAACAAAAGCCCCTGGCTGGCGCCGGCGCAGAGCTTCTCCAGCCGCACGCCCAGCAGGCGGATGCGCAGGCGGCGCGTGTTGCCCTCGGCGAACAGCTCGCGCACGCGCTGAAAGATCACGCTGTCCACGTCGCTGGGCTCGCTCAGCGGCCCGCCGTGGGTCAGCGTGCCGAAGTCGCTGTAGCGGATCTTCAGCGTGATCTGCCGCGCGCGCAGGTCGGCGCTACGCAGGCGGCGGCAGGCGTCCTCGGTCAGCCGCCACAGCGTGCGCTCCCACACCGCCGGGTCGATCACGTCGCGCGCGAACGTCATCTCGTGCCCGATGCTCTTGGGCCGCCGCGACGGCGCGGCGGCGTAGATCCCGACGCTCGCCGGCGCTGTCCGCAGTCCGAAGTCGGGGGTAGGGGCGGCCCCCATGGGCCGCCCGTCCGCAGCGCCTGCAGCAGAAGACGGGCCGCGCATGGGCGCAGCCCCTACCCCTTCTTCCCTCGTCCCTGTTCCCTGTTCCCTGTTCCCTGCTTCCTCGTCCCCGTGCAGCGCCTCCACCAGCCCCAGCATGCCGATGCCGAAGGCGTGGCGCAGCAGGTTCGGCGGCTGGGCCAAAAGCTGGCCGACGCGGTTGATGCCCATCTCGCGCAGCTTGGCGCCGGTGGCCGGGCCGATGCCGGGCACGGCCTGCACGTCGTGCGGCGCGAGGAATGCCAGCACCTCCTCGGGCAGCACGCGGAACACGCCGCTGCCGCGCTGGCCGGCCGGGAGCGCCCGCGTCCCGGCGGGTGATTGCAGTGGCGCGGACGGCTCTGTCCGCGATTCGTCAATGGCGGGCACGGCGGCCCGCCCCACTGAAGAGGCGGCCAGAGACGGCCGCCCTCCAACCTTCTTATCGGGCTTGGCGTGGCGGCTGGCCATCTTGGCGACGATGCGGCTGGGGCCGATGCCGATGGACAGCGCGAGGCCGACTTCTTCGCGCACGCGCCGGCGCAGGTACTCGGCGAACTCGATGATCCCGCCGTAGCGCTGCGCGAACAGCCGCTCGCAGCCGGAGACGTCCAGCTCGAATTCGTCGATGCTGCGCGCGTGGAACACCGGCGCCTCGCAGCGCAGGATGTCCTGCACGCGGTGGCTGTAGCGCTCGTAGTTGCCGAACAGCCCCTCGTGGAGGAAGACCACGCCATAGTCCGAAGTCCGAGGTCCGAAGTCCGGGGTCCGAAGCCCAGAGTGCGATGTGCGATGTGCGATGTGCGAGGATTCACCGCTGCCCCTGAATCCTGAATCCTGCCCCCTGACTCCTTCCCTAGTCCCTCTTTCCTGTTCCCTGTTCCCTGTTCCCTGTTCCCTTCCGTACGGCACGCCGGCGCGGCGGTAGGCCTCGCCCATCGGCATCGCGCTGTGGATGCCCAGCGCGCGCGCCTCATAGCTGCACGCCGCCACCACGCCGCGCTCGCCCGGCCGCCCGCCGATCACCACCGCGCGCCCGCACAGCTCCGGCCGGTGCAGCCGCTCGACCTCGACGAAGAAGCAGTCGAGATCAGCCAGAAAGATGATCCGTTGCCCTCTGCTATACACGCGTGTAGTATAACATAAAACCACACGTTTGTGTAGTAGCAGGAGACAGGATTCAGGAAACAGGGGGCGGGATGCAGGGGAAGAAGGTTGAAGGTTCAAGGGGTAAACAGAATTCCAGTAGAGGCGGCGTCCCGCCGCCGGACAATGCCAGGCGGCGAGACGCCGCCCCTACCGATCTTCCGGACCACGGACCACGGACCACGGACACTGGACTCTTGACCTTGGACTCTGAACTCTGGAAACTGGACTCTGGACTCCCCTGACGCATTCTACATATTGCTATATGCGGATTTTGTGGTACAATCCGCGCGCCTGCTTCAATGCCCGGCAACAGGCCGGGCACACCAAAACGCTCTACACCGCTCAGCGCTCTGCATACTGAACTGCGTGTGCGTCATGACGAACCGCTGCAACGACGGTCGTCATGCGTCTGGGTTCATGCGGGCTCTGAGTGGTGCTGTCGGGCGAGTGAGGGCAGGCAGGGAGCTGACACGTGGCAGAGGAATCACGCGTTCAGCAGCTGGCGCGGATGCGCGAGCAGGCCAAGCTCGGCGGCGGGCAGGCGCGCATCGACAAGCAGCATGCCAAGGGAAAGCTGACTGCCCGCGAGCGCCTGGAGCGCCTGCTCGACCCGGGCAGCTTCCGCGAGCTCGATGTCTTCATGGCGCATCGCTCTGAAGGCTTCGGGCTGGAGGAGCAGCGCTTCCTCGGCGACAGCGTCGTTACCGGCTGGGGCAGGATTGACGGCCGGCTGGTGTATGTGTTCAGCCAGGACTTCACCGTCTTCGGCGGCAGCGTCGGCGAGGTGCATTCCGAGAAGATCACCAAGATCATGGACATGGCGCTGAAGAACGGCGCGCCGCTGATCGGCCTGAACGACAGCGGCGGCGCGCGGATCCAGGAGGGCGTCGTCAGCCTGGCAGCCTACGCCTACATCTTCCAGCGCAACGTGATGGCCAGCGGTGTGATCCCGCAGATCAGCCTGATCCTCGGGCCCTGCGCCGGCGGCGCGGTGTACTCGCCGGCGATGACTGACTTCGTGCTGATGGTGAAAGAAACCAGCTACATGCACATCACCGGCCCGGACGTAATCAAGGCCGTCACCCACGAGGAGGTAACCAGCGAGGAACTGGGCGGCGCGCTGACCCATAACATCAAGACCGGCGCGGCGCACTTCGCCCTGGACAGCGAAGACCAGGCCTTCGAGTACACGCGGATGCTGCTCTCCTACCTGCCGCAGAACAACCTCGAGCACCCGGCCTGGCAGCCCTGTGAAGACCCGTTGGATCGCATCGCCGAAGAGCTGAACAGCATCATCCCCGATCATCCCAACAAGCCCTACGACATGAAGACGGTGATCAAGCACGTGGTGGACGACGGGCAGTTCCTCGAAGTCCACGCGCACTACGCCAAGAACATCATCGTCGGCTTTTGCCGCCTCGGCGGCATGGGCGTGGGCATCGTCGCGCAGCAGCCGCAGGTGCTGGCCGGCGTGCTGGACATCGACGCCTCGCGTAAGGGCGCGCGCTTCGTGCGCTTCTGCGACGCCTTCAACATCCCGCTGATCACGCTGGAGGACGTGCCGGGCTTCCTGCCGGGCGTCAGCCAGGAGCACGGCGGGATCATCGTCCACGGCGCCAAGCTGCTGTTCGCCTACTGCGAGGCGACCGTGCCGAAGATCACCGTCATCACGCGCAAGGCCTATGGCGGCGCCTATGACGTGATGGCCAGCAAGCACATCCGCGGCGACATCAACTACGCTTGGCCCACGGCGGAGATCGCCGTGATGGGTCCCGACGCCGCGGTGGGGATCATCTTCAAGCGCGAGATCGAGAGCGCGCCCGATCCGGCAGCGCGCCGCGCGGAGCTGGCGCTGGAGTACCGCGAGAAGTTCGCCAACCCGTTTGTCGCCGCCGCGCGCGGCTATCTGGATGACGTGATCGAGCCGGCGCAGACGCGCCCGCGGCTGATCGAGGCGCTGCAGATGCTGCACAACAAGCGCGACGCCAACCCGCCGAAGAAGCACAACAACATGCCGCTGTAAACCCGCAGCAGCTCAGCAAACCAAGCCGACAGAGCAGATGAAGCAGCTGGAAACCAAATGAGCACACAACCGTTGAAGATCTGCGATACATCGCTGCGCGATGCGCACCAGTCGCTGCTGGCAACGCGCATGCGCACGGACGACATGCTGCCGATCGCCGCGACGATCGACAACGCCGGCTACGCCTCCGTGGAGATGTGGGGCGGCGCGACCTTCGATACGGCGATGCGCTTCCTCAACGAGAATCCCTGGGTGCGCGTGCGCAAGCTGAAGGAGCTGATGCCCAGGACGCCGTTCATGATGCTGCTGCGCGCGCAGAACGTCGTGGGCTACAAGCACTACCCGGACGACGTGCTGGAGCGCTTCGTTTACTGCGCCAAGGCCGCGGGTATCGACATCTTCCGCATCTTCGACGCGCTCAACGACATCCGCAATATGAAGGCGGCCATCCGCTTCGTCAAGGCGGCCGGCGGGCAGGCGCAGGGCAGCTTCAGCTACACCATCAGCCCGGTGCACAGCATCCGCGACTTCGTCGAGCTGGCACTGCAGCTCAAGGACCTGGGCGTCGACTCCATCGGCATCAAGGACATGGCGGGCATGGTCTCGCCATACGTGGCCTACGAGCTGGTAAGCGAGCTCAAGTCGCGCGTCGGCCTGCCGGTGCAGTTCCACACGCACTCCACCAGCGGCATGGCCACCGCCTCGGTGATCAAGGCGTCGGAAGCAGGCGTGGACATCGTCGACACGGCGATCTCGTCGCTGGCCGGCATGACCTCGCAGCCCGCCGTCGAACCGGTGGTGGCCAGCCTGCGCGGCACGCTTCGCGACACGGGGCTAGACCTTAGCGTGCTGGCGCAGATCAGCGACTACTTCGCCGAGATCCGCAAGAAGTACCAGAGCTTCGAGGCCGGTATCCGCCGCGTCGACGTGCGCGTGCTGCAGTACCAGGTGCCCGGCGGCATGCTCTCCAACCTGATGAGCCAGCTGCGCCAGCAGGGCGCCGCGGACCGCTACGAGGAAGTGCTGGCGGAAGTGCCCCGCGTGCGCGAGGACCTGGGCTTTCCGCCGCTGGTCACGCCGTCCAGCCAGATCGTCGGCACGCAGGCGACGCTCAACGTGGTCTTCGGGCAGCGCTACAAGGTCGTCCCCGAGGAAGTGAAGCAGTACGTGCGCGGCTACTACGGCAAGCCGCCGGCGCCGATTAACCCCGAGGTGCAGCACCTGATCATCGGCGACGAGGAGCCGATCACTTGCCGTCCCGCCGACCTGCTGGAGCCGGGCATGGCCAAGGCCAAAGCCGAGATCGGCGCGCTGGCGCATAACGAAGAGGATGTGCTGAGCTATGCCATGTTCCCCCAGGTGGCGCGTCGTTTCCTGGACTGGCGCGCGCATGGCTACGACGAGCAGATGATCCGCGTGGCCGCGATCGCCGCCAAGGTGGCGCTGGAGGCCGAGTTCCAGCAGTACCAGCCGGCGCAGGTCAGCGACAACTCGATGAGCACCTGGGAGCAGGCCTGGCAGCCGTCGCTGCGCTGGACCGGCCTGTCACTATCGTAAGTAACCTGTCGGAAGAGGCCAGCCAAGTGGACCGCCTGTTCAAACTGAAAGTTGATGGAGTGGAGTACCGCATCGACCTGCGCGGCAACGGCATGCTGGTGGACGACGTGCCCTTCGTCATCGGCGTGCAGGGCGCGCTGGTAACCGTGGATGGCATCGCCTTCGACGTAACCGTGGATGAGCAGCATGCCAGCATGGACGGACACGATTACGCGATCGAGCTGGAAGGCGTGCGGTTGCGGCACGCCAAGAACAAGCTC
>Ga0315276_10002756_pt1 | contig 16049 bp, 21 predicted proteins | sample YL17G05_0_MG_FD_204542 | JGI IMG/M metagenome (GOLD analysis project Ga0315276, IMG submission 204542) | Sediment microbial communities from Yellowstone Lake, YNP, Wyoming, USA - YL17G05_0 | ecosystem: Environmental > Aquatic > Freshwater > Lake > Sediment | place: USA: Wyoming | collected... | reverse complement strand
TTTCTTAAGACCTTTGTGCGTCCTTAAAGCAGCTTCCAGAAGGGAAAGGCCTTCCTGGAAATCCTTGCCTTTGTAGAAGACCCCTGATATCCCAAGCGCCATTGCCTCTTTGGCTTTCTTGTCGTCGACATAGGCGCTGATGATTATCACTGGCACTTCCTTATTGAACTCCCTGATCTTCTTAAGAGCTCCGTAGCCGTCCAATACAGGCATGCTTAAATCCATGAAAATAATATCAGGGCTCTCCTGCTGGGCGATCCTTACGGCTGTTTCTCCCTCAGGCGCGGTAAGCACCTCATACCCTCTTGACTTAAGCCAAAAAGCCATGAGTTCCCGAAAATCAGCTTCATCGTCTACAATAAGCGCTTTAATCACTTTTTCGTCCATCCTTACCTCCCGGTTCTGTTATTTTTCTGTTTCTGCCGATTCCTGAGCAGGCTGCGGCGGCTTTATGGGAAGGGTAAAAATAAACCTTGCGCCCTGTCCAGGCTCGCTCTCTGCCCAGACCCTTCCTCCGTGCAAAGTCACGAGCTCGCGCACTATCGGAAGGCCTATGCCTGTCCCTTTAATGTCAGTGGAAGGCTTTTCTTTGGTCTGATAGAACTTATCGAAGATCTTCACCAGATCCTCCTTATTGGGGATACCCGGGCCTGTGTCCTTTACGCAAACGCGGACAAAGCCTTCTTCTGCCAAAGAAGCCTCTAAAGTTATTTTGCCTTCTTTTGGAGTAAACTTTATAGCATTGCCCATCAGGTTATTTAACACCTGTATCAACTTGTTTGGGTCTGCCGATACCAGAGGCAGACTTTCCAGGATAATTTTCTCGAATTTTATGGACTTGGTATTGGCCAGGTTAGTAAGGCTTTCTATCGCGTCAGTGATTATATTATCGAGAGATGTCTGTTCCCTCTTCAATTCCATCCTGTTCGCTTCAAGCTTGGAAAGGTCAAGCAGGTCGTTTATAAGAAGGGTCAGCCTCTTCAAATTGCGTTCTGCTATCGAAAGAAACTGCGACTGGGGCTCGGATAATTCTCCTGTCGCCTTGCTTAAGATAAGAGAAACTGATTTTTCTATGGCCACAAGGGGGGTGCGCAGCTCATGGGAGATTCCAGAGAGGAAATTTTCCTTCATCTTTTCAAGTTCGCGCTGCTTTGTTATGTCGTTTAACATAGTGACCATACCGATCGTATTTCCGTTTGGGTCTTCGACAACTGCCTGGCTGGTGCGCAGGATCTTCTTTGTCGTTTCGTCTGCGCTTATAAGCTCTATGTCCTTTTCTACGGCAGCGTCTTTATCGGCAGGGATCGTCTTGGTGAGGGTCAAGAGGTGCTCGTCTTTTACCACCTCGCGGATAGGTTTTCCTATATCGTCCTTTGTGATCCCAAGAAGCGCTTCGGCAGCCGGGTTTACCAGTATGATCTTACCCTGGGAATCCACTACCACCATGCCTTCGGCAAGGTTATGTATGATATTGTCTACCCTTTGTTTCTCGTCTTTTGTCCTTTTGTTTTCCTTTTCAAGTTTTTCTACCAGGGCTATTTTTTCTCCTACAGCCTGCTGTAGGCTGTCAAGGCTTGATTTAAGTTTTTCGTTTTCTTTCTGAAGGACCTGGAATTCCTTTTCTGGAACCGGCCTCTTTCTCACAGGCGCAGGCCTTTCGAATTCTTCGGATATCTTTGCTACCAACTTCTCTACATCTTCCTGCGGGCAGCCGTATTCAAGCAATGCCTCCCTTAGTTTTGCAAGAAGTTCGTCTTTATCCTGGTAATTCTGAAGGAATTTTTTAAAAAGGGTTTTTAACGGCGCGCTTAGTTTCTGGGTCTCCTTAAACTCCTGCTTCAATAGATTGAATATCTCTTTTTGCAACGTCTGAACATCTTCGTGTTTTTGGAGCTTGCCGGAGGCAAAATCATGTATTGTAGCCTTCAACTTTTCTATTAAACCCAATTTATCTTCGACTACCACGCCTTCCTTGCCCTTTTCCACCTTTAAATAAGAAAACTGCTTGGCCAGTATATGCTGGATGCCTTTCTGGGAAAACAGCTGATTTATATCTCCTGCTTTCTTTACTGTCTCCGGATCAGAGATAAGCAGGCTTATAAATTGCCCTATCTCCTCTTCGGTGATGCCGGGATTGAATATAAGCCCTTCGATATCCAGCTTTTTAAAATACGGGGAAAAATCCTCAAAGGTCGATGTGCTTTTGTCGCCTATTATCTCTCCGTCAAAGGTCATCTTATTATCCGGCGACAGAAAGATACTCAGGGCTTTCTGGTCTATGAATATCAGGTTGACTGAGGAATAGACCGCTTTGATCGAATTTACCACAATAGGGTGTTTGGGCGGATAGATAGAGATCTGGCGAAGGCAGGTTATCAGGTTGGTTATAAATTTGACGTAATTGTTTTGTTTTATTGGATCCAGCATTTGTCTAGATTATATAATAAACAAAAAAATATTACAATATAAATAAAACTTTGATACCGTTATAATAAAAAAGCGGGCACTTTTCGAAAAATATGCCCGCTTTTTAGTCATGCCGCCATTATTTCTTATGGCAATCCATGCAACCGGTAGGTCCCTTGGCTTTTTCCTTATGGCAATCGATGCAATTTTTGTGGAAAGCATCCTTTGCCGGCATCTTTGCCTCAGCCGTATGACAGACTGAGCATTTCTGGTCAGGAGTGCCCATGTGATGGCAGACCTTACAATCTCCCAAAGCCGTGTGGCCCTTGTGAGAGAAGGTAACTTTTCCGAATGAGCAGTCCAGAGCCACTGACTCAGGGCCTGTTGCTTCCTGGGCTGTGACGAGCCTGGACAAACCGAAAATCAATAAACCTGACCCTACGAGAAGTAATGTTAAAAATACGTATTTTTTCACGTTTTCACCTCCTTTCGTATGATTTTAATACCTTTTGTTTTCTTGTCAATGATTTTTTGGCAGAGCAAGCTGATAAACGATCCTACAGCATATGTTCCAGTAATATTTTTATACCTATCCCTATAAGAATAAGCCCGCCTGCGATCTCCATTTTATTCTCAAAAAAATGGCCCAGCCTGTTTCCAATAAATATGCCGGACATAGAAACCGCAAATGTTACAAGGCCTATGGTAACCGCGGGTAAAAAAATCGACGCCTCTAAGAAAGCAAAACTCAAGCCCACAGCCAGAGCGTCTATGCTCGTTGCCAGGGATAATGCCAGCAGCACAGCCGTATTCAAAGCTTCCTGACTGTTCTCTTTTTTTTCGAATGCTTCATAAATCATTTTGACTCCGACAAAACACAGCAGGCCGAATGCGATCCAGTGGTCGATCCCCTTTATAAAACCGCTTAAGCCCATACCTGCTAACCAGCCAAGCATTGGCATGACAGCCTGGAAAAAGCCGAAAAATAAAGCGATCTTTAAGGCGCGGCCCATCCTTATGCTTTTCATTGTCATGCCGTTTGTGATAGAAACGGCAAAACAGTCCATTGCCAGTCCCAATGCTATTAAAAAAAGAGTTAAGAAATCCATATTAAAGCCAAGCCGCTAACCTGCTTATTTCAGATTCATCGCCAGGTCCCTTAGGGAGCTTACCAGAAACATCTGTAAAAATACGATAACAATGATCGCGATCAAAGGTGAAATATCTATCCCGAATTTCAAGGAAAAAGGAATGATCTTTCTTATCCGTGACAATATCGGCTCTGTCGTCTTGCCAAGGAACTGGATGATAGGATTAAAAGGGTCCGGGTTCACCCAGCTGACCAGAGCCCTTATGAGTATAAGCATCCATAAAAGGTTTAATACGATGTTTGTGACATGGGCAAGTGCTATTAGAAAATTAGAGATGACAAACATTCCGCCTCCTTGTTTTCTTCCTTAGGCTAAGCCTTAAGTAAAAAATCCTCAAAAATAAAGACTCAAGAACTGTGGTTTAAGGTCTGGTAATTGCTGTAAATATGCAGCGCTATATTAGAGATGAATTCCTTTGCCTTTTTTGCTTTGTTTTTGCTTTTTGTCAAGACGCATATCAGGACATGCCCCTGCGGGGTAAACACGATACCCGCATCATGGCAGACATGGCGCTCAAGGCCTGTCTTATGCGCTACTATAGTCTCCTCGGGCAGTTTTTTGGGTATGCGGTCATTTACTTTCTGGCGAAGCAGCAAAGAAAGGCATTTCTCCGAAACACGCTTATTTATAAATCTGCGCTGGTAGATCTTTTCCAGGATACGAGCGATATCAGTGGCAGTGGTATAATTTTCCACGCCCTTTTTCCTGTACCTGAAATCCATCATACTTCGCGAAAGATTGGTCTTTAAAAGGCCCTCGGATTTGAAAAAAGCGTTTATGTAATCCATGCCTAAAAAATCCGTCAGCATGTTAGTGGCGGTATTGTCGCTTTTTGTTATCATGAGCTCGATCAGCTTTTCAACGCTAAAATTCCTGCCTGAGGCAAAGTTTTTCAAAATCCCCGAGCCCGGGGCCTTTGACGAGCTCTCAAGTGTAAGTTTATCCTGCAAAGAGATCTTGCCTTTGTCTGCTGCGTAAAAACAGGCTGCCATAATAGGGATTTTTACCAAGCTTGCCGAAGGAAACATCGCTTCTTTGTTATAGGAATACTGCCAGCCTGTATTCAAATCCTTGATGATGATGGCTGACTGGCCGTTAAAATCAGAAATTTCTTTTTCCAAAAGCCCTTTAAGGTCCAGCCAGGCAGCCCTTCTTTTTTCCAATCTCTCACTTTTTTCTGCACGCAAGGTTTCCGAGTGCTTTTTATATTGGAAGACAGAAAAACAAAGAGCAAAAACAGCTGCCGATAGAAATATTATTATTGTTTTTTTCTTCATGTCATCGCTTGTTTTTCTTTAAATCAGCTATTATTCTGCTGTAAGGGAAGTTTCTGCCCGGGCAATCAGTCGCCTTTCTGGATACATCTTTATGCCTTCTTACGTTTCTAAGGTTTATATTATACTGTGCCTTGAGCACTGTTATCAACTTGACCAAAGATTCATGCTGGGCCCGGGAAATCCTTTGACGGTTAAAATTGCCGACAAGGCATATCTGGATGTCGTTGGGCCTGTTCGCCTTTTTCTGTTTTCTCCAGCGCCAGCCTACTTCTATCTCACCGTCTCCGGAACCTGTTCCGTTGCCTATTACAAAATGATAGAAAAGCCCGCCCATACCTCGTTTGCGGTGATTCCTGTCAAAAGTTTCTGCGTTGCCGGTAAGAGTTGCGCTGTGGTGTATTGTGACCGACCTCCACCTGTAGGAATAACATTTAGGGCCGACGATTTTTTCGACTTCTTCAGTTGCCAAAGGTTTATACGGCCCTCTAACAAGCGGCGCGCCAGCACCAGGAATAAATAGCTCCTGCCCTACTTTAAGCTGATTAGGGTCCTGTATGTGGTTTAGCCTCATCAGCTCATTCATGTCTACATTATAAGTCTTGGCTATCCTCCACAAGGTCTGACCGCTTGCTACTGTGTGGTATATACCGCCTGTGAGAGGATGTGCGGGCGGCATTTGACGGGGGACTGTAACGCAGCCGTTTAAGGCAAGAATACAAAAAAACAGAATCTTTAAAAAGGCTATTTTTCTGGCCATATTATATTGGTTAGTTAGGTTATTGTTTCGACTCCCAACTATGAACTATAGACTATAGACTTATTTAACCAGCTCCACCCTGTCAAAATAGACAGTTCCTTTTGCAATGGGCCGCGGCTCAAACTGAAAGCTTTTAATTGGAAAGTTCATTTGCGCGTTTTTATCCGCGTTATCAGGCTGCCAGTCTCCGCGGGCAAAGAAATCCTTAAAAGGACATACCACCTGCTTCCACCCGGTGAAATTATCTTCGACAATAAAACGCCACATCTCATTGCCGTCGTCTTTGATGTCAAAGGCTATTTTTGCCTTTGAATCCGAACCGAACATATAAAAAGAAAAGGCGCTAAAATCTTTCCAGTTTATTTCTTCGGGTTTTATCAGCCACGCGGTATTTTTTGCGTCCAGGCCAAAGCCCCTGGCAACCCACATATAGCCTCCAGATACAGCGTCAAAAACCACTTTTAAAGACTGATTGCCCGAATACTTCTCGCCAGAAGAAGCTGATACATCTAAGGAAGAACCGGCACCTGAGCCGAAATCCACTGACCCTTGGGGGCCCGCCGAAACGGGGTTTTCAAAATCATCCAGCAAAACCACTTTTGCGCCTGAACCGCAGCCGGCAAGGATAATGCCAAAGCCCAAAAATAAAAGCAGACAAAACTTAAAAATTTTCATTTTGGTTCCTCCTGTTATATTTGCGGATCTCATCCAGAGTCTTCCTTTCTTTTTCTGATACCTGCTCTGTCAGAGGGTAGCCGACGCTTATCAATATATCCACCTTGCTGTTTTTAGGGATTCCGAGCACCTTCTTTGCCTGTTTTTCATTAAACCAACCTATCCAGCATGTGCCCAGGCCTTCTTCTGCGGCCTTTAAGATAAAATGCTCACCGGCAATGCCTATATCTATAAGATTATACTGAGTCCCCCTCCAAACCCCTCCCATCATCGGGACATAAGAAGATTTTTCGGTTATCATCGCCACTAAAACAGGCGCTTTTTTTGCGAAAGCGTTCAGGGAATAAATGCCGCCGAAAGCCGCATCAGCCAACTCGTTTTTAATGCTTTCATCATCCGCAATGACAAAAGACCAGGGCTGACAATTGCACGCAGAAGGAGCAAGCCTTGCAGCCTCGACGCACGCGTCTAAAACATCCCTGGGTACCCTTTCGGGACTGTATTCTCTAACGCTTGTTCTTTTATGCAAAAGCTGATTGAAATCCATTTTTAAAAAGACAAAGCTTATTTTAGGAATTAAACTTTAGGTTTTCTTTCGGCCGTTTCCGGAAAGGCAAAGCTCAAAATTATAATTATCCGTCTTTATCGAACGCATTATCAATTTGCTGGGTTCGGATACGAAGAAAATAGGGGACGGCCCTTCCCCCGGCAGACTTATTTCGCAGTGCGGGGTATCTTTAAGCATCGTGAAGACGCTTATCATGGGATCGTTGTATCTCCATTTCAAAAGCATGAGATCGTCCGGTTTTAAACTGCTGTTTTTGACCTTTTGTTCGAATATGACGTGTTTATAAAGACCGATAGCTATATATAAGGGCTTGAATTTCTCTTTTGTATTGTTTATGATGATGAATTCCTCGTTATCCGGGTGGGAATTCAGCTTTATTTTTGCCGAGCAGGATTTGACGCAGATTAGCTTATGAGAGCCGAACTCTACGGCCGAAGAATAGACCGTTTCAACAGCGCCGTTTTCAGATTTGGAATCCAGGACGTTTCGAGTGGGCTTGAGCGTCCGTATCAGACTACGGTCTTCCAGAAAAGATAAAATTTTTGAAGTTACTGCAACCGGTTTTAACTTTATGGTATCCATCTAATCTCTGACAGCTGCAATATTAAGGTTAGTAATCCCGAGTTCAGTTAAAACGTCAAGGACCTCCACTATCTTTTTAAAACTGACCAGCCTGTCAGCCCGGAGTATGACAATCAACTGAGGGTTTTCTCTTTGTTTAAGCCGGATCTTCTCTTTGAGCTCTTTTGCATTTACCATATCCTGGCCGAGATACATGATATTTTCATTAGTCAATGTGATATCCAGCTGGTTGAGGTTTTCGATCGTAGAAACATTTGAGGCCTTGGGAAGCTTTATGTCCAGCTTCTGGACCTTGTTCGGGTTAAAAGTATAAAGCAGGCTGAACGATATGAAGAAGAAAATAAACATGTTTAAGACGATATCTGTCATGGCTACTGATTCAAGGCTTGTAAGATAAGTCCTTTGGCCCGAGATCTTCATATCTTTGCGACCTCTCTTATATCTGAAATGGCTTCCATAAGCTGAATGGAATAATTGGTGATTTCGTTGGAGAAGTATTTTATCTTGCTTATAAAATAGTTATAGAAAAGGTAAAACGGTATTGCAACTATAAGGCCAGCCGCAGTCGTGATCATAGCCTCGTATATACCCAGAGCAAGCGCATTGACTGTTATGTTTGCTCCTGCCTGCTCCCAGGTCATAAACGCGCGGATAAGTCCCGTGATAGTCCCGAGAAATCCCATAAGCGGCTCGATGCCTATTATCGACGCGAGCGCGCCTAAGCGCTTTTCCAACCTCTGAATCTGATTGTTGCCTGCCTGCTCAAGGATCTTTTCAAGCCTGTCAGGCTGGCTGTTTCTTCTTTCTATCCCTATTTTGAAAACAGCTGCAACCGGGAAGTTTATGTTTTTTTCGCACAGCTGCAGCGCCTTCTGCGCCTTATTGGTCTTTAACTCTTTAAAGACCTCTTGCACGAAAAGTGAGGTGTTTGTGTTGACCTTATTTAAGAACCATATCTTCTCTATTATGATCGCAAGGCCGAATATCGAACCTAAGATGATAGGTATCATGACAGGCCCACCTTTTACAAGAAAATTCCACATAAAATCCCTCCTTAAAATAAGGAGCCAGACCCTTCATAAACGGAGCCTGACCCCGTTTTGTGTAATATTATCACGATGTCCGCGGATAAACAACTGAATTTTACGCAGCAACCATTTTTTAATCTTTGGACTTAAAAACCCCGCCTGAAATGACGATGTTAAGAGCCGAATTTATTGAAATATCCGGGAATCTTACTTCCTCTTTCGCGATAAAAACGACGATTCCCGTAAGAGGGTTCGGGCAGGTAGGAACATAAACAGCAACCATTTCTTTACCTATCGTCCTGTTTATGTTATCGAACCCTTCATTGGTCAAAAATCCGATCGACCATATGCCTTTGCCGGGATATTCCACAAGCACGACCTTCTTAAACCCGAATTCCTTCTGAGCTGAGACGAATAATATGATCTGTTTGACGGCAGGGTATATGTTGTTGATCAACGGCAAGCCTGAAAACCATTTTTCAACCCGTATAAAGATTTTATATCTGATAAAGCGGCTTGCAAAAAAACCCGTCACAAAGATCACCAGGACAAAGATCAGAAAGCCTATGCCAGGGATATCGAATCCGAATGTCCTTTTAAAGTAGCCTTCTAAGAACCTTCCCAGGATATTGTCCAGGAAATTGAATATTGCCAGCAGAACATAGAAGGTCAAAAAAACAGGTATAACGACTACCAGACCAGTAATAAAATATCTTTTCGTGCGGCTCATAAAGGTTCTCCCTCCAAAATATATTTAAAAATTTACCTTCTCCCCTTTTAAAATGTCCGGCAAGGGCTTTGCGTCTATTCTCATGCCTCCGTCGTGTTCTATTTTAATGGTATAAAGAATGCCCGGCAAAAATTTAGTGCCCGGGGCCTCGATCTGAGCGTTTTTTATTCCTATACGGCTGGCTGGCTGGGGTTTTAGCGCATATTGCCAGAACCTGCGCCATAGGGCCTTTTGAAAATTCCTGTTTTCGCCCTTAACCTCATATCCCGTAGGGATCTCGTTCATATTATTTATGTCAAAGATTTGCGTGTTTTTGCCGTCGAGACAAAAGACCTTCATGAAGATATATGCGCTTTTTCCTTTCAGATCGTGCCCTGACTGAACATACCGATCATCGAATCTGATGACCATTGACTGAAACTGTATTATATTTCCGAGGAAGGTGAAATATTTAGGAGGGAGCGGGTTTCCTTTGGCATCATACTCAAGGAATTTTATCGTTGTCGCGTTTCTATCGGAAGAACCGTCAGCAGCTACCGAAGCCACAAGCACCTCGGCTATTCTGGAGTCGGCATTAAGGCGTTTTATGATTTCCTTTAATGTCCTGGTTTCGCCCAGATATTTGTTTATAAAAAAGAGACTCAACAAAATTATTACCGCTGCAATTAAAAACCGTAGACTTATATTTTTAAACTTCATAATCTAAAAATGCCTCAATAATAACTGCTATTTTGCTTTAAGTTTTTTCTTTTTATTATCGTCCTCGAGCTTGGCATCGACGTCTATCACATCCCTGTATTTTGTCTTAGGCCTGGAATCGTATCGCCGGGCATGCATCTGGATCCTGCCTTGCGGATTGATAAGAAGGCTTATGACAAAACTCAAAACACTAAAAATTAGCGCTCCCCAGAACGCGCTCGAAAAGTCAATGACTGTAAAACCGGCTATGATTTTTGAGACCGAATAGAACAAAAATGCGTTGATGACAAAAGTAAACAACCCCAAAGACAAGATGCTTAAAGGCAGGGTAAACATCACGATCAGGGGCCTTAAAAAAGCATTTACAAGGCCCAGTGCAAGGCTGGCCAAAACAGCTGTCTCCCATTTATCCACTCGTATTCCCGGGACAATGTGCACGACAGCCATCAATGCGATAATATTGGCGAACCACTTTACCAGGAAACCCGTCAATATAAAATCCTTTTAGAATCAAATCGGCTCGATAGTCGAGGGCGGCTTAGCGGTTATGTTGTATGTGACGCTTACGACTCCCGGCACTTCTTTAGTGATCCTGTTTGAAAGTCTGGTAAGCACTTTAAAGGGCAGATCCGTAGGCATTGCTGTTTTTGCGTCTTTACTTTCCCAGCAGCGCACCTCTATTTGAAGGCCGAAATCCCTCTTGCCGGCAGTTATCCCTGTTACCCTGTCTTCGTGCAGGATTGCCAGATACTGAAAAGCCTTTGTCCCAGCAAGCTCGTCTTCAACTATTTTTGTTGCCTTTCTTACGATTTCTATTTTCTCTCTGGTAACAGGGCCTATTACACGGGCGACCAAGGCAGGTCCCGGAAAAGGCGGCCTCTTGTATATCTCCACGGGAAGACCCACAGCCTTTGCAACAATCCTTACTGCGGGCTTTCTCAATTGGACCAAAGGCTCGATCACTTTATATCCGTAAACAGCCTCAGTGTCTATCCCGAGCTGAGTCAGGATATTGTGTTGCCTTTTTATTCCGGCGACTGTCTCTTCTACATCTGTATAATTTGTGCCCTGAAGAAGGAATCTTGCCTTGCTCATGCCTACTAGCTTTCCGAACACGTCTTTGTAAAAAGTCTGGGTGATGGCCTCTCTTTTTTCTTCGGGATCAGTAATGCCCTTTAGGGCAGAGAAGAATTCATCCTGCGCGTTTACCAGTTCAACAGGAACTCCCATTTTCCTAAAAAGAGACACTATCCTCTGCGGTTCGCCTTCTCTCATGATGCCGTTGTCTATGAAATACGTCTTAAGCCTTTTTCCCAGGGCTTTAAAACCCAGCATTGTGACTGCGGAAGAATCTACTCCTCCGGACAAGGCATTTACAGCCAGGCCGGCTCCGACCTCATCAGAGATCTCTTTTATTTTAGCGGCTATGAATTTTTTTACGCTTAAATCCTTCAGCTTCAGTTCCTTTATCTGCATTTATCCTCCCTTGTCTGTTAAAAAATCAGCTAACTTTCATTGTCCAGGACTTGGCTTGCCCCGCCTGTCTTCACAGTTACTTTTATATCCCTTATCAACCCAGCGCCTATTGAGGCTACCTTTCCGCCGGCCGAAACAATAAAAAGCATAAAAATATACCAGACTCCCATATTGATAAGCCTGCTTGCTACGGGTCCGGACAATAATTCAACTGTACTTCTTGGGCCGCCCTGACCGGTAGGGACGGAAACGGTTATGCCGTCCATTTGAAAAATTTCCGCAGCAAGACTTATGCCCGAAAATACGTTGTAGACCCCGTAGACCGCTAAGAGGATCATAGCTATCCCCAAGCCCAGCAATAAGTATCCCAGAAGCTTATCAGATTTAGCCTGCATTTTGCCTCCGCTTGAAATTAAATCTTTTTTATACTTTCGGTTTGAATTTTTCTCCGATACTCCATGCCCTGCCCAGGTATCTGCCTATAGACCAATAATTATAATCGTGCATTGAAAAGAGGATCGGGTCAATCTTTTTTATATCGGGCAGGCCTTTGGTAAGATATTTTTTGCCGCAGTAGGCCTGGACGATCTGGCCTATGAAAACTTCATCCATGGAAAATTCAAGGGTCTTTAGAAGCCTGCACTCCAGATTCACCGGGCATTCATCCACCATCGGAGCAGTCTTAAGTTTTCCGTAAAAACTCTTAAAGACCTTGGATTTGTCCACCCTTTCACCTGAAAAAATACCGCAGAAATCAACCGCCTTTATCATTTTGACCGAAGGGATATTTACGCTGAAAGTGCGGTTCTGTTTTATCCCCAGGTTAGTATGGTGCGATTTGTTCAAGGCGACCGATATTACTGCCGGGTCATGGTTTAATATCCCGCAATAACCCACCGTAAGATAATTCGGTTTCCCGCGGCAGTTAGCCCCCACCAGAACAGTGGGAAGCGGATATAAAAAAGTCTTGCTGCCGAGTGTGCTTTTTTTCATTTTTTACCCAGGATAAAAAACAACGGCGTTTATCTGTTTTCGTAATCCCACATGGCTTTTAAGAGGTAATAAACCTCGCGGTCTTTGGGAGTAACGCTTAATTGGATTTTCGTTTCGCCCTTCTGAGGGGTGATCTTGATATTTCCTCCCTCCAGCCACATGCTAAGGTAAACTTTTTCGGTCCTGTCTTTCTTGGTCTTTAAGAGTCTATCCAATTCATCGCTCATAACAGCTCCTTTCTTTTATTATACTTTAAATGCGTCTTAAAATCAATTTTTAGCTGCGATTGCCTCTAGTTGCTCCTCCAATTTATTTATCAAAGATTCTGCTTCTTTAACAATCGAGGCGGAAAGAAATTTTGAGCTCTTGATCTCATCTTTGATCGATTTAAGGACAGTTACAAACCTCTTTACTGTCGCGGCCTTCTTCTTTTCCCATGCCTCTTCGGGTTCCAATTCCTGCCTCTGCCTTATAAGGCTGGTGAGTTCCTTTCTTACTTCTGCGGGGTCTTTGCCTTTCCGGAATATATCTTCTTTGATATCATGATAATCCCGGCTGTCAAGCTGCTTATTGTTTTTAGCGCGGCGAAGGATGTCTATTGCTTCGTAACTCGGCAAACGCGCCGTATCTGCAGGCCCGGCATGCTCATTTTTAAGATAATCCGGCTCTTCTTTCTCGAGGAAATAATACGACCTTAACAGCTTCATCGAGGTCTGCTTCCTGATGCCTATTTCTTTGGAGGTATAGGTATCAAAATTGTTATACCCCCATTCTTTATATGATCTGTCCTTCCAGACCGAATAAAGCGCGCGTCCCAGCTCGATCCAGGAAGTCTTGAAGTTTTTGGCGCTCTCCAATATATGCCTGCGCAGAGGATTGTCTGTAATATCGCGCAGGTTTTGCTCGATGCGGTCCAAGCCTTTCATCCTGTACTCCTGTATTGTTTTTCTGTTGTTTAAAGCTGACCGGAACTGCCTTATCCGTTAATCGCTATCTGAAGGAGGGGTTTCCTTTTCTTGTCCTTCGGCCTCAGGAGGCACTCCCATATTAGGGATATTCATTATGTCTATCTTCGGTATCTGGCTTAAATCGACTTTAGGCTGGATTCTTTCTTCAGCCGGCCTTTGCTCATTTTTTTCTTTATCTGCCTGCTCCGGCTCCATATCTTTATGTACGGGTTTCTGAATGTTGTTTGCCACCTGGTTTTTTTTCTGTTCAACCAGGAATTGCTGGAATAACTGGGCAAATTTTTCATCCAATTCCTGATACTGGCCTTTACAGCCTTCGTACATCTGATTGGCTACGGACAGCTCCATGTTTGATTTTTCAAGTTCCTGCGCAAGTGTTTTTACTTTTCTGTCAAGTTCCTCTCTGTTGGCGAGCTCTTTCTTCAGCAGCTCGTCTTTGGATCGAATGCCGGATTCGACCTGCTGAGACTGAACTTTGAGCCGTTGGTAATCCTGCAGATCAGACTCAAGCGCCTGGACTCTCTGCCTTAACGACTCAACGTTTTCCTTGGCGGCAGTCTCAAGCACAGAGGCCTTTAAAGTATATTCCTTCTGGCTTTTAAGAAGCGCATCTTCAAGTTCTGCGATGCGCATTTTGTCTTTTTCCAGATCCTGTTGTTTCTTTTTTCCGGCCTGTTTTTCCTGGTCGCCCAGGGAAAAAAGGGCTACCGCGGAAATCGCAAAAAGTATCGCAAGCAAAGCGTAAAAAAATAAAGGCTGGAAAAAAAACGAGATCATGTTCATTTATCCCCCTTTTGTTGTGTAGGGATTATTTAAAAAAAACAAGAGCTACTTTTTATTCTTAATTATCTTCAAAAAAGCCTTTACGATTTTAGGGTCGAACTGGCTGCCGGCGCCTTCCTTTATGATCTTGATTGCCTCTTCCTTTGAAAATGCCTTCCGGTACGGCCTGTTAGAGATCAATGCCTGATATACATCGGCTATGGCGATTATGCGCGCCCCTATCGGTATTACATCGCCTTTCAGCCCGCTGGGGTAGCCTTTTCCGTCCCATCTTTCGTGATGGTAAAGTATAAGCGGGATCACCGTATGCAGGAATTGGATCGGCCTTAAAATATCCGCGGCGATCTGCGGATGCTTTTTTATTTCATCATATTCCTGGGGGCTGAGTTTGGCGTTTTTAAGCAATATCTTATCGCTGATGCCGATTTTTCCCAGGTCATGCAGTATTGCGGCCTGTCTTACGTTCTCAATCTGCTCTTTAGCAAATTTCAACTGCCTGGCTATCTGCGTAGCGAAATAAACGGTCTTTTCGACGTGTTCTCCGGTATAGTGGTCCTTCAATTCAATGGTCCTTGCAAAAGCGAAAATGGATTCCACAAGGCTTTCGTTCGCAAGTTTTTTGATCTTGCTCAATTTCGATTTCAAGGCAGACACTTCTTCGGATCTTTCTTTTTTCATCTTGACGACCCGGGGTTTGATCTTGACGTCGAAGGAACAGCAGACCCTGTTTCCGCCGCACTCCTTTGTTTTGCTGAGTATCCGCTCGGCTATCTCGACAAGGTCGGCACACTTTGCGATTTTCTCTTCCGGATAAGACGTTACCGCAAGGCTTAGTTTGAGTTTGACGACATTTTTCCTGTCTCCGAAATTATACAGGTTGACCTCGTCGAGTATCCTCTGAGCCAGGATCACGGTCTGGAACCTGTCTGTGCCCGGGGAGAGGACGATGAATTCTTCACCGCCGAAACGGATGACTATGTCGTAACGCCTTACGATTTTCTTAAACTGTTTAGCCAGCTGTTTCAAGATCAGATCACCGAATTTATGACCGTACATGTCGTTGATGGAATTGAAATAATCGATGTCGATCATTATCAGCGACAGAGGCTGGTCGTATCTTTTAGCGCGGGTAAATTCTGCTTCAAGCACTTCTTCCAGGTAACGGTGGGTATAAAGGCCTGTATCGATATCCAGAAGAGAGAGCCTTTTAAACCTGCTGTTAGCCTTTAAAAGCTCCTTGTTTAATTTCTCACGTTCCTTCTCTGCGATTTTGCGTTCAGTGATATCCTCAAGGGTCTCTATCGCCGCGATTATCTGTCCCTGCGGGTCTTTGATCGGAGCAGCAGTAAACCTTAACCACTTTCCCTCTTTGCCAAGAGGAGCAAGAAATCCCTCAACTTCAAATGCTCCGCTTAGAAGCTCCCAGTTCCTGATCTTCATGCCTTTATAGTGCTTAAATATCAGCTTGGGCTCAGCGTTATCGATCAGCAAGTCGGCAAGACAGGGCCGTTTCAAAGAATAAAAAGGCATCCAGTGCTTATCGGTGCCGATCATATCCTCGGCGCTGTAACCGGTCAGGGCTTCGCATGCCCCGTTCCACTGGACTATACGATGGTCTTTATTGATCACGAAATGCGCGATAGAACTGCCCTGCAAGATATTATTGGGGTCTATCTGCTTGAGAGAAAAGATATCGGAAAGATTATCTTCAGCTATTTTTATGGGATTTTCTTCTGCCATAACTCTTTTGGTCCTTGAGTCTTATATAATGTTTTACTGGAATGATTATATCACAACCTCAAAAAAAAATCAATCATATACTGCGGGCGTGTCAAGCCAAATTAGAAATGTCCTAGTTCTACCAAATTAGAAATGTCCTAATTTGTTCTTAAGCTGCCGGGCAATTTGAAGCCGATTCGCCAATAGCTGTTTTTTGGAGGAACATAGTTTTGGCGT
>Ga0315276_10002755_pt1 | contig 16058 bp, 4 predicted proteins | sample YL17G05_0_MG_FD_204542 | JGI IMG/M metagenome (GOLD analysis project Ga0315276, IMG submission 204542) | Sediment microbial communities from Yellowstone Lake, YNP, Wyoming, USA - YL17G05_0 | ecosystem: Environmental > Aquatic > Freshwater > Lake > Sediment | place: USA: Wyoming | collected... | reverse complement strand
GGGTCATACGGAAGGGTAAAATTTGCGCCTAAAATTGCGGGAATCCCGGAGATGTAAATTTCCTTAATCTTTTCACATTTTGAATTGAGAAGATTAACACACAAGGACGATTGCCCATTTTTGTTAACAATAAACCCGCTGCTTATAAATTTATCCTTTAACGGTGACGCTACCGTAAATGGAGGAGTTTTTTGCTCTTTTCTATATTCCCCATTTTTGGTAAAATAAGAAATTTTCCCTTCACTGTTGATCAAAATTTGGTCGTGAGTAGGAATAAGTACCAAGCCGGGCACACCCATCGGACCGGTTTTAAACTCCTGCGGGCCATCTCCCTGTTTTCCAAATTTTTTAATTAGTTTAAAATCTTTCAGGGAATAAATATAGATATCGGTTCCTTCAGTGAGAAACAGCTTATTCTCATCGACTACCATTCGCCGCGGCTTCATAATTTCTTTAAGAGAGGCCACTTTCTTTGCCTGTAGGGTGGGTGTAAATACCACAGGCAGGACAAAAAAACACATACACAAATAAACCATAAATTTTTTCTTCATTTTATGCTCCTTTTGATCTTTCAAGTCTTAAGCGACCGAAGATATTATACCATAAACTATTTTTTTTTGAAACTGATTTTAAATCCATACCGGCTTCAGCCAATTGATCAAAAATATCCAGGATTACTAATACCGAAGGAACGCCCCTGAATAATATATTTGAAGGTCCAATATCGATTACGTTAAAGATAGTTTTTAAAACCTGGTGAAGATGCAGATTCTCAATAGCGACAAGTCCATAAAGGTAACGGTTTTCACAACAAAATTTGCAATAAAATTCCTGTAATTTCATGAAACATTCATTGGTACGGAAATCTTTTTTTACAACCATGGCCCCTACATTAATTATTTCCCCAGGGTTCAATCGCAACAGCATTTCCAGTTTCTCCGGGTAAAGTTTCGCTCTATCATATAAATCAAACGAGGGGAATAATCCTTCGCCCATTTTGTCGGCGGAAGGGGGCGCATAAAATAATCTCATTAACCCGGCGATATCCGGTTCAACTTTCCGGTTATTCTCCAGGAAAAGCGCCAGGAATAATGAATGATCATATTGATCATAGCTGGGGATTTTTTTCCCTGGGTTTTCCTTAATATACCTGGATTCGACAAATATATCATATTCAAATCTTACACAATTATCCCAAAGCGATTTATCCCCGGGCGAAATAATCCTGCAAATAAAATTATTTTTTTCCATTTAAATATCTCCATTGTTTTTCTTTTAACGCCACGTGACAGCCGGTTTATCCCTGAACGGGAGTCGCTGATATTTATATTTGGGATAGCCCACCCAAACAGCGCCGCAGTTTGTATGTGTCCTGGGGAATCCGAGAGCATTTTGTAACGGCGGCCACAACCTTACTGCATGGTCAAATAATCCGGCCTTGAGGCTTCCTAAACCGAAAGTAGGCAAAATGAGTTCAAGGTAAGCCAGGGCGGCAATACAATCGTTAGCCTCCATGTGGACACCCGAAAATGCGGAAAAAGCATCTGCTTTTGGGGTGTAGGTAACGATGAGATGAGCTGCGCCGCGGCTGATAGTGTCGACTCCCGCCTCATAGTCTGCCAACGCTTTTATGATGAATTCTTGTTTTCCAATGAATGCTTCTCTTTTCCGTATGGAACGGAGGAAATTGATAACCATACCTACCATTCGTTTTACTTCATTTTTTTCATAAACCACGATCCAATTAACAGGCCGGTTATAGGAGAAAACCGGGGCAAACCGGGCCATTTCGATTGCCCGGTTAAGTGTCTCCCGATCGGCCGCTTTATCCGCAAATGCATAGATCGACCTACGCCTCCGAATTGTGTGTTCCAACTGCAAGGGAGTAAAAAAAAACTCTTCTTGCACTGGGGGGCACTGATCAATAGGCATTTTCTCCAACGAGAGCGCGCTAAACGGACATACTACTGCGCAATGCCCACAGTTAATACATACTTTTTTATCATCGGGAACCGGGAAAGAACCCGGCCCCTTCAATTCTATCACAGCAACCGGGCAAACCTCCGCACATATACCACACCCGGTACATTTCTTTTGATCGATTTCGAAGATACGCATCATTTTCCTCCTTTGTACGCTTTCAAAAAACATTTTTTCATTTAGATAATGCTATTTCACTTCAGTGTTTAGATCAATAGTCTCGCTTTCTTGCTTTTTATTATCAATATATTTTGCAATTCCTTCTATAGTGGGGGTATTAAAAAGCTGGGCGATCGAGATAGTTACTCCTAATTGGTCGCTGATATTTCCAGATATATCGACGGCTTTCAACGACTCTAAACCCAATTCGAAGAAATCGTCATTAATCCCAATTTTTTCAATACCAAGATATTTTGCAAAAATAGCGGCTAGCTTTTCCTCGGTTTCATTGGTGGGGGCGACATATTCTGTCCTCAATGTAGGCCGTGAATCCCTGGCCTTTGAAGAGTTTTCATCTTCCTTAGCCGGTGGATTTTTTAATATATAAATCCTGGCTGCCAGGTCTTGAGTAGATACGGCTACCTGGGGAGACCCGCCTCTTAAAACACGGTGAAAAGCCTCAACACCTTCCCCGGAGAGCAATCCCGGCGTCATCTGGTAAGCGCCTAATCCTGCTGAGTAAGCAGATTTATTGGCATCGGATTCTTGATCTTCAACGCCCAGGAAAGCAGAAATGGGAAAGTTATTCCTGATTTCAGCGGCTATCGGCGTTCCTTTGGCAGATACGGTTAATAAAGAGAATTCTTCGATATCCACCAATTCGCGACCCTGTTCATCCATTATCTTAATATTAAATGTTATTTTTGTTTTTTCATCTGAGTCAAATCCCAGGAATTTGCCGTAACTGAATATTTTTTTCGGCAAAGGACCTCTTACCCGCAGTTTTTTATAGGATATGGGCAGGTAATTTTCACCGCGGCTGCCGCCTACGGATGCCAGGTTGGCGAAAGCGGTAGCAACATCAAGGAGCGCGGGATGCAACCAATAGGTCCCGATATCGTCTTTATAATCATCAAGGAGTTCGATTTCACTTAACTCCTCGTTACTTCCCAGGTAAATCCGCCGCAAACTATTCCATCTCGGACTCGTTCCGACAAAACCTTCGAAGGGTTTGAAATTTTCAACCGGGAAGGAATGAATTTGCTCCTGGCATAAGGCGCGAATTTCTTCGATATTGTGGGTCACCGGGGTTTCTTCGGGGAGCGAAACCATTTCCCCGCGGGCATGAGGTTTCCATTTACCTCCCCCACCGCCCAACCGACTCATAAAAAAGAACTCGTAATAACCTTCTCGCTCCTTCAAGACCATGCGAAATTCGGTATCTTTATTCTCCAGGACCAGTAACGGGTTCAAAAAATATAATTCCCGGATTTCAACTGTACCTTGATGAGTATGATTTTCGAAAGCAGCCCTGGCCATTTCCAGGTAGGCAGTTCCCACTAATACAGCATTCCCCATAACCCTATGCTCATTGAGAACCCAATATTTGTCCACTCGAAACGTTGTTACAAATATTTCGTCTCCCTCTTTATAAAGACGGCATTCATCGAATAGGGGGTGACCGATTTCGTTGACCTGGTATTCTGATTTTTGGGGAGTCCCGGACTTTTTCAATATATCGACGGCCATCCCGACTTCCTTCCACAAATCCCAGTTGATGGATACTGAAAATGACTTATAATACTTATTCCGATAGAAGGCATAGGCGTCTAAAAAGGCATTTGCAGCAGTATAGGCTGTTTCACCGAAGGGGCCTAAAATGGACATAACGGACGAACACAGCACAAAGAAATCGAGTTGGCAATCTTTCAATACCCGGTCAAGCACAATCGAGCCTTTAACTTTAACTTCAAAAACACGTTCTGAGGCTTCCCGTGTTCTTCGCTGGATCATCCCGCCTAAATCGGCGACACCGGCGCTGTGAATAACGCCATCGATCCGGCCGAATCGATTTTCGGCCCGGGTAACCACCTCCCGCATCTGTTGTTCATCGGAAACATTTGCAGCCGCCACCATAACTTCAGCGCCTAATTTTTCCAGTGCAGCTATTTTCCGAATTCTCTCGCTTGTTTCATCGCTGTCCTCATGCATTTGGAGCCATTCTTCCCATTGATCCCCGGGCGGTAGAGAAGAGCGCCCGACAAGTACAAACTTTGCGCTTACTTTCCTGGCAATGTATTCAGCTAATACCAGTCCGATACCTCCCATTCCTCCTGTAATCAAATAAACGCCGCCGTCCTTCAGGGGCGCGGTTTCTTCCGTTTTTTCCCAATGAACCGGGTCAAAGCCCTGGGTCCAACGCCTGTTATTACGATAGGCAACAATCTCATCGCCGTTTTCGCTTGAAATTTCCGTATACAGTTGGTCGAGTAGTATTTCCATATCGCGACAGCCGGTTTCCGGGACAACTATATCCACACTGCGGCAGGTCATATTCGGATATTCCCTGGGGATAAGTTTTACAGGTCCGATCAACGTGGCTTTCCCGGGGACGATCGCTTCATTGCCCACGATATCATGCATATTATTCGACACAACTGCTATTTTTATTTCATCATTATAATTGGCGGCGCCGATTTCCTGCATCATATAAACCAGGCTGTAATATCCCAGGGCCTGTAAATTCTCATTATCATCGAATTCGAGGTTCACCTGTCCGCCCGGATCCGGTGTGACGCTCCACAAGTGCACAATCGCTTTCGGCATCCTGGACTGCTGGCGTAGATCATTGAACAGCGCTTGATAATCCTCACTTTTTGCAGGGTTAATCGTATATTCCTGTCTACTTTCCCTGGAAAAACCCGGGCCTTTTTTGACCAGGATGACATCATGACCGAATCTTTCCAGCCGTTCCTTCAGGCCGGAACTAATCCCGATCTCATCCATAAACAAGAGAAAGCTTGAAAATTCAAGTTCCTCAACCAACACCGGGAGGGTTGAATTCTTCCACGATGGAACATAATACCAATCCGCGGCATCTGTAATTTTTCTTAAATTCATCCCGGAGTCGATAATCTCTCGAATGATAGCAAACGGATTTCCTGTAATCCAGAATCGCTGCCTTTCAAATGGATATGTGGGTAGGGGGATGCGATGTCTTTTTTCTTCCGTATATAGCCCGGACCAGTCTATTTTTTTCCCGTAACTCCATAATTTCCCTATTTGAGTCAGCAGGTAATAATCATCTGCGGCTTCTTCCGTGGGATGACGTATGATATTTACAACAGAATGACTGTTTTTTTTGTCCTGGTGCAGCGTTACAAAGGTGCTTAACGTACGACCCGGGCCTACCTCTACAAAAATCGCATTAGCCTCTTTTAATAGTTCCGTAATGCCATCGGCAAACCGGACGGCCCCGCGTAAATGCTTCGCCCAATACCCCGGATCTCCCGCGGTTTCTATGTCCATCCACTTTGCACTGACATTGGAGATAAAGGGGATCTGTGGACGACTTATTGCCACATCCTTCACTTTCTCTTCAAATTTAGCAAGGATTGGGTCCATCATTTTCGAGTGAAAAGCATGCGATGTGTGGAGTTTTCGAAATTTATACTCCTTCTCCTCTAATGACTTTGCAAAATCGTCAATTGCTTCATATGTGCCGGAGACTGTACAAAGGGCCGGACTATTGACCGCAGCCAACGAAATTTCTTCATTTAACAAGGGCTTTAATTCCGATTCGGGGAGTGAAACGCTCAACATGGCGCCGCCCGGTAATTCCTGCATCAGTTTACCTCTTAAGGCCACCAGAGCTAATGCATCCGTTAGGGAAAAAACCCCGGATAAACAGGCTGCAACATATTCACCAATGCTGTGCCCTATCATTGCGTAAGGAGATAGCCCCCAATTCAGCAACAATTTGGCCAATGCATATTCAAATACAAATAAGATGGGTTGAGTAATTTCGGTCTGGTCGATTTGTTCAGAACTAACCGGGACTTCACTCTCTTGAGACGGATAAATAATTTCTTTCAAATCATAACCCATGATGGGTTTCAAAATTTTGAAACACCGGTTCATTTCTTCCTGGAATACAGGTTCTGTACGGTACAAATCCAGCCCCATATTCACATACTGGGAGCCCTGGCCGGAAAACAAAAATACCACGGGTCTATCGGTATCTTTAGAATAGAACGTATGAACTTTTTTCGAGTCATTGGCTGTCAAAGCATCGACGGCTTCGTCAGCGGTTGAACAAACCAACACTTTTCTATGTTCAAGGGATCTTCTTCCTACCTGTAATGTATAAGCGGTATCAGCAAAGTCAATACTGGGATTCTTCTTTAAATAATCCTGGAAATTTTCCGAAATTTTATTAAGGGCTGTTTCGGTCTTTGCGGAGAGTACGATTAATTTCCATTTCCGGATCTCCGGCCCCGACTGCAATTGCGGCGCCTCTTCAAGAATAACATGCGCGTTGGTGCCACCGACACCCAGTGAATTTACCGACGCCCGCAATGGGTATTTGTTATCGTTTTTCCATTCAAAGAGCTCGGTATTTACAATAAAAGGGCTATTTTTAAAATCGATTTTCGGATTGGGGGTTTCAAAATGCAATGAGGGGGGAATTAAGCGATTTTTTAAGGTCAACACAGTTTTAATAAAGCTGGTGACCCCGGCGGCGCAATCCAGGTGGCCGACATTTGTTTTAACAGAGCCAAGCCTGCAAAATCCTGTTTTATTTGAATTAAACGCGCGAGTTAAGGCTTCTACCTCAATGGGGTCTCCCAATATGGTGCCTGTTCCATGCGCTTCGACATAGCTGATACTTTCAGGATCAACTTCCGCTAAATTCAGGGCAGCTCTCGTTACTGCCACCTGACCTTCCACAGTGGGAGCAGTAAAGCCGACTTTTGCGATACCATCGTTATTACTGGCGGCGCCTTTAATAACAGCCTGGATACAATCGCCATCTTCAAGGGCTTGTTCGAGCGGTTTGAGAACAACTACCCCTGCGCCGTGACCGAAAACCGTTCCCGATGCTTTTGCATCAAACGTTCTACAATGCCCATCGCTGGAAAATAACATTCCTTCTTTATAGAAATAGCCATCCTTTTTAGGAAGAGTTAACGATACGCCGCCTGCCAGGGCCATTTCGCATTCACCGGTCAGTAACGACCGGCATGCCAGGTCAATTGCCACTAATGATGTGGAACAGGCGGTAAAAACAGATAAACTTGGCCCCTTTAAATCCAACTTATAAGAGGTTAACATGCTTAAATAATCTTTATTACTATAAACTCCTTTTAAAAAACCCTTGAGTTCCGTATTTTTATACAACATCAATGCATTCCAAAATATATTATTGGTTGACCCGGCATAAACCCCAATTCTACCTTTAAAATTAGTACTGTCATAACCTGCCTGCTCCAGGGCTTCCCATGAAATTTCAAGGAACATTCGATTCTGGGGGTCTATTACTTTGGCTTCTATCGGGATGAAATTAAAAAATAATTCATCGAAATATTCCAGGTCTTCAATAATTCCTTTTGCTTTTACAAAATTAGGGGCATTCAAGAATTTGGGGTCAACCCCTTCCTCTTCCAATTCCTGGTCGGTGAAAAGCGAAATGGTTTCTTTGCCATTTACCAGGTTAGTCCAGAATTCAGCCACATTTTTTGCCCCTGGAAACCTACCGGCCATACCGATTACTGCAATTTCTAAACCTGTTCTTGAAATATTTTCATTCATATCCTATCTCCTTCTTATTTTATTTATTGTTTTATTCATCATATTCTTTGCATAATCCAATTCTTTGGCTTGTTCGATTTCTACCTCGGACAACCCTTTATCCATTCCTTCCTGGCTCAAATACCTGGATAAAGAAGCAACCGTGGAATAACTGAACATGATCTGGACAGGTATTTCCCTGTTTAGTACGGTTTTCAATTTATGATTCAGTTCGATAATTTTTATGGAATCGCCGCCTACTTCAAAAAAATTATCATTTACACCCACCTTCTCAAGCCCAAGTACCTCCTCCCAGGTATTGGCAATTATTTTTTCTAAACTACTCCCGGGAGCGATATAGGTGGCCCCGATGGCAGGTCTGGGATGCAAAACAGCAGAAATTTTTCCACCGTCCGGGCCATCAGCGGAATTCGCCCCCTCATGCCGGGCAGTTAAAAGTCCCTTTATCAAGGTATTTAAATTCCTGGTAGATACTGCAATTTGGGGCCATGAAACCTCCAGTATCCTGCTAAACACTTCCTGTCCCTCTGACGAAACGATTCCATGCGATAACACCGACCGATAATCGGGATTCCCCTGCTTCATAGTAATTTTGCTCACTGTTTCTACAGCCATACCGCTGTCCTTCCAGGTATCCCAATTAATCGATACGGTAAATACACCATCTTTAATGGTTTTATAATGAGAATAACTGTCAAGGAAGTTATTGGCCGCACTATAACCGACCTGGCCGAAGGGGGACAATATTGAAGCTAGAGACGAACAATAAATAATAAAATCGGGTTTTATCTTATTATCATTAAGAACGGCGTCAAGTACCAATGGGCCCTTCATTTTTGTTTTAAAAACACTCTCCGAAGTATCCCTCGTTCTTCGTTGGATCATGGCGCCATCAGGAACCCCCGCCGAATGGATTATACCATCGATGTGGCCAAATCTATTCTTTGCCTGGAGCACTACCTCCTGCATCTTTTCCCTGTCGGACACATCCGCACTTAATACCATGACGTCTGCACCCAGGTTCTCGAGTTCCTGTAATTTACGGGCTTTCCATTCTTCACCGTTTAAAGCGGAACGGCTTACCAGTATCAACCCGGCCCGGACAGTCCTGGCCAGGTATTCGCTCATGGCAAGGCCAATAGCCCCAAGCCCACCGGTAATCAAATAGACACCCCCATCTTTTAATCTCGGGGGGGCCCCTGGCGATTCCTCCAGGCGTACCGGCTCAAATAGTTGAATCCAGCGATGAATACCGCGATATGCGATAACAATATCACCGGATTCCGTCATCAGTTCCGGTATCAATCGATCGAATAGTTTCTCATACTGTACGGTTCCCGGATCCGGCAAAACAATATCAATGGAATTACAGCTTATATTGGCATACTCCTGGGGAATCACTTTAACAACCCCTAAAACAGTGGATTTCCCCGGGCTCAATTCCTCAATCCCGGTGACCGACTGCATATTATCGGATAGCACTTTAAGTTGAACCTTATCTAAAATACATTCTTTGCCAATCGAACGGGCAATATTAATCAAACTGTGATACCCCACTGCCTGGATACTATCGATCTCGCTAAAGTCCAATCCCGCCGGGTTATTCCCGGTAACATTCCAGGAATGCACAATAACATCGGGAACGCTTCGTAATTGATTTAGTTCCTTAAATAATTTATCATAATCGCTGTCGTCGTTGGGATTAACCAGGTAAACGCCGTCACTCTCCTTTATAAATCCCGATCCTATCTTGACTATCGTTACTTGCCCAGCGCATTGTTTAAGTTTTTCCGCTAGATGGGCGCCGAAATCATTTTGAGCCATAAAAAACAGGGTATGGGAACCGGTGGAACCGCGATTAGCACCGGGGATATCTAATGTAGATTGTTTCCACACGGGGACATAAAACCAGTCCGCCATATTTTTTTTCTTATTTAATGAGTCTTCCCCGGTAAACATTTTTTGGGCCATCGCGAACAGGTTACCGTCGAACCAGTAACGATAACGGTCAAAGGAATAGGTAGGTAAAGGTATCCTGTGCCTTTTCTCTCCTTCATAACGAGCGGTCCAGTCGATTGTGATTCCCCATAACCATAATTGCCCGATTTTTGATGCCAGGTAATAGTCATCAGCCACTTTATCCAGGGGGTGTCTTACCAGGTCCAGAACAAACCGGTTCTCATTTTTATCTATATGTTTCCTTACCAAAGTGCTTAAGACTTTCCCCGGGCCGATTTCAAGGAAAACAGGATTTTCCTTTTTTAATAATTCATTTACGCCTTCAGAAAACCGGACCGTATTCCTTATTTGCTTTGCCCAATATTGTGAGTCGGCGGCTTCCCCGGGAGTTATCAAATTGCCGGTTAAATTAGAAATATAAGGTATTCCCGGTTGATTTAAGCGCACCGCTTTAACTTTTTCTGCGAATGCCTCCAGGATGGGCTCCATTGCTCTCGAATGAAACGCATGAGATGTATGAAGACGAGTACATTCATGCCCCTTTTCTTTCAATTTTAGCTCCAATGCATCGATCGCTTCGAAAGACCCGGAAACAGTACAAAGTAACGGGGCATTTACCGCAGCCAGTGATATTTCATCATTTAATAAAGGTTGTAATTCCTCTTCCGACAGGGGAACACCAAGCATTGCACCGGCCGCCATTTCTTGCATTAATTTCCCTCTCCAGGCGACCAAATTTAATGCATCCTTCAATGAAAGTACCCCGGATATACAGGCTGCCGCATATTCTCCTATACTATGCCCGATCATTGCGGCTGGAGACAGCCCCCACTTTATTAACAATTTTGCCAGGGCATACTCGAATACAAAAAGAACCGGTTGAGCGATTTCAGTCCGGTGAATTTCAGCGGTCCCATCCCCCCCCTCTCGAGAGGGGTAAATAATTTCTTTCAAATCATAACCCATGATGGGCCTTAATATCTCAAAACAGTTATCCATTACGTCCCGGAAAACATTTTCCGTCCGGTACAAATCCAATCCCATATCGACATATTGCGATCCCTGTCCTGGAAACATGAATATAAGAGGCTTAATATCGTCTTCTCGGCCCAGGACAAACGATTGAATTCTTTCCGATTGGTCGGATAGTAGTTCCACTGCTTCATTTACATTTGAGCATACCAGCATTTTCCTGTATTGGAATGCCCGTCTTCCTACCTGTAAGGTATATGCTGAGTCTGCCATGTTGATGTGGGGATTCAGTTTCAAGTATCCAGTTAAATTTTCCATGTTTCTCCGCAGGGCCGACTCTGTTTTGGCGGAAAGGGGGATTAATTGGTAATCCCTTGTGGACCGGGAACCTTCATCTTGCAGGAATTCGGGGGCCTCTTCCAGGATCACATGGGCATTTGTACCGCCGATACCAAAAGAACTAATCCCGGCCCGCAGCGGATATTCGCCGCCATTCCATGCAGATAATGTTTTATTTACATAAAAAGGGCTATTTTCAAAATCGATCTTCGGATTAGGGGTTTCAAAATTAATACTGGGGGGTATTTGTTTATGCTTTAATGCCAGTACGGTTTTAATAAAACCGGAGACACCCGCTACGCTGTCCAGGTGGCCCATATTGGTTTTAACCGAGCCGATCCGGCAATACCCTTTTTTATCGGTATTAAATGCAAGTTTTAATCCTTCGATCTCAACAGGGTCCCCCAAAACGGTGCCGGTACCGTGAGCTTCAATATAAGTGACGGTTTCGGGATCTACTTCAGCTACATGAAGCGCAGTTTTGATAACATCAGCCTGTCCTTCCACACTGGGCGCGGTAAACCCTACTTTTCGTATCCCGTCATTGTTGATTGCAGACCCCTTAATAACCGCATGAATGGTATCGCCATCCGCAATGGCATCATCGAATCGTTTTAGTACGACAAGAGCGGCGCCGTCTCCCCCGATGGTACCATCCGCTTTCGCATCAAACGCCCGGCAGTGCCCGTCCGAAGATAGAATCATCCCTTCCTGGTATATATATCCTTCTTTCCTAAATCTTGTTACGGTTACTCCCCCACCTAAAGCGATATCGCATTCCCCGTTTAATAATCCCTGGCAAGCGATATGAATCGCCACCAGGGAGGTTGAACAGGCGGTATACATCATTAGGGAAGGCCCGGTTAAATTGAGTTTATATGATATCCTGAGAGCCAAAAGGTCCTTATCCCTCAGCAGGAACGATGCAATCCCTGCCGTCTGATTTCCTTTGCCGGATAAATAAGACCCGGCTTCCCATTCAAAGTTAGGTGAAGCGCCCGCATAAAGGCCGATTAGACCTTTATATGAGTCTGAACAATACCCGGCATCCTCCAGCGCTTTCCATACACTTTCGTGAAAAATCCGCATTTGTGGATCCATTATACTGGATTCATTGGGAGTGTATTCAAAAAAAGCCGAATCGAAATATTCGATATCTTCCAGGATTCCATTGGCTTTTACATAATTGGGATTTTTTACCAGGTTAGGGGAAACCCCAGATGCGATTAGTTCTTCCTCTGAAAAAAATGATACCGATTCGACGCCATTTTTTAGATTGTTCCAGAATTGGTCGATATCTTTAGCGCCGGGGAACCTCCCGGTCATACCGATTACGGCGATTTCCAATCCTGTTCTGCTTGCTTCTTTACTCATTTTTCATTTCCTTTATCCGTTGGAGTCTTCTCATTTTACTTACTTTTCCTTTATCCAATACTTCTTCCCGTCTCCAAATGGCGCTTTCAGAGCTGCTTAAGTATGTCGCAAACGACCGGATGGTGGGATACCTGAACATTTCCACCACTGGAATATCCTTTTCAAAAACCTCTTTAAGTTTAATATTCAATCGAATGATATCCAGGGATGTTCCTCCCAGGTCAAAGAAATTATCATCCCTGCCGATTTTATCCAACCCGAGCGACTCCTTCCAGGCCCCGGAAATTCTCTTCTCCAGGTCATTTTCAGGGGGCACATAATCGGCTTCATCACCTGTCGTCAATTTTTCAGACATCACGACCAGTGCTTTTTGATCTACTTTGCCATTGGGCATTAGCGGTAAACTCTCCAACACCACTACCTGCGGCATCATATACTGCGGTAATTCCCTGCTCAGAATCATCTTTATCTCACCTGCATCTAGCCCCTCTACCACAACATATGCCGCCAACGATTTCAGTCCCAACCTGCTGTCCTCTCTTACCACCACTACACACTCCCGCACTCTTTCTATCGATAATATCTTGATCTCTATCTCCCCCGGCTCCACCCTGAATCCGCGTATCTTCACCTGGAAATCTTTTCTACCTCTTAACTCTATATTCCCGTCCTCGTGCCACCGTCCTATATCCCCGGTCCGGTAGAGCCTCATGTTATTCCCCGGCAATTCCGGATGCCTTAACAATTTATAATCCGTTAAAGCAGGGTTATTGATATAGCCCAATATTTCCGAACTCCCTGCCACAAATAACTCCCCCCATACCCCGGGGGGGACAGGATTGTTGTATTCATCCAGAATGTAAATCTTTACATTACTTATGGGTTTCCCTGCCGGCGGGATCGGCGTCTGCTCCGCAGTCGAGGCATCCACGGTATACGAGGTCACCACATGCATCTCTGTAGAACCGTAATGGTTGTGAAGCTTTAAACCCGGGTTTAAATCAAGGAACCGTTTCAATCCCGCCGTAATCTTCAACTGCTCTCCCGCGGTAATGATATGTTTGAGATTATGTTTAAACGAACGATTCCAACGACTCGATTCATTAAATAAGAAATTAAGATAGGAAAAGGGTAAAAACAGCACTTCAACCTGGCGCTCGCTTAAGAAATCCATCAAATAATCGATGTCCTGTCTCTCTATTTCTCCAATCAAATGTAACTCTCCGCCGGCGGTTAATGTCCCTATTATCTCTTGAAAAGAAACGCAGAAATTAATGGAGGTAAATTGCAAACAACGTAAAGAGGAATCAATGGAAGTTCTCTCATGTTGCCATTTGATCAAATTGGCTAATATATCATGAGATAACATGGCGCCGTTGGGGATTCCCGTGGAACCGGAGGTATAATTCACATATAAAATATCCGAAACCTTATTCACCAATTGCAGATTTTCGGTAGATTCCATGGCTGTCTCTTCCCTGCTGTTGTCAATATTCAGGATTTCTCCTTTGTAATTGCCAAACAACTCGGGCCGCATCTTATCGATGATGAGTAAATCCGCCGTACTATCACCCAACACATGAAGTACACGTTCCTGGGGATAGGTGGGATCCACAGCCAGGTATCCTGCGCCTGATTTTATAATACCCAACAGGATTATTATCATATCTAGCGAACGATCTACCGAAACTCCGATGACATTGTTGGGCTTTATATCATACTTATTTTTCAGGTAATAGGCCAATTGATTGGACTTTCTATTCAACTCGTAATAACAGATGTTTGCCCCGTTATAAACAACAGCGATCTTGTCACCGCATTTTTTTACCTGGTCCTCGAAAAGCTCCTGCAGCATTAAGCTGGAAAATGTATCCTGGGTTTCATTAACCGTTTTGACAACTTTTTCATATTGCTTTTGGGAAATAGAATTGACCCCGGAGATCGGAGTTTCGCTGTTCTTTATTACACTATCCACAATGCTTAAAAAGTTCTCGCACATCCGCTCGATTGTCCGATGTTCAAATAAGTCGCTATTATATTCGATCAAAATTTGAACCGCATCGCCAATATCTTCCATAAAGAAAGTCAAGTCAAATTTACTCATATTAAAATCATTACCGTGAGCATAACCAGAAAACGTTAATTCCTTTGCTATCAGTCGAATATCCTGGGTTTCGGAATTATTATGAGCCAGCATAACATTAAATAACGGCGACTGACTTAAATCCCGATCCAATCCCAACTCTTCTATTAAAAGATCAAAAGGATAATCCTGGTATTCATAGCAGGATAATGTTTCCTGTTTGAGTTTTCCCAGGAGGTCTATATACGATTCCGCCGGGTTTAATTCATTTCTAAACACCAGTGTATTTACCAGGAAACCGACCATCTGGCTTAATTCTGTGTATTTCCGACCGGCTATGGGAAAACCAACGAGAATATCTTTTTGTCCTGAAAATTTGTAAAGAAATATATTCAAAAGAGTTAACAAGCTCATAAAAAGAGTGGCATCTTGCTTAGAGCTCAACTGGCGCAATTTTGATGTCATCTCCCTGTCCATGATAAACGGGACCCTCCCGCCATTGAAAGTCTGGACAGGGCGCCTGGGGTGATCCAGTGCCAATTCAATACCATTCGGTTTATCCTTAAATTTCTCTAACCAATACTCCCTTGATTTATAAAAACCGCCGGACTCGATCAATTGGTTGTGCCAACGAGCATAATCTTTATACTGTAATTCTACAGGTGACAGCGGATTCCCGCTGTTCTTTAAGTAGGAATTGTATAATATTCTTAACTCATTATTTATAATACCCCAGGACCATCCATCATTAATAATATGATGATAATTATGAATGAGCAGGTACTTCTCATCTTCCAGGCGAACCGCATTATAGCCAAACAGGGGCCCGTGTACCAGGTCAAAGTGTCTGTTTGAATATTCTCTATATATGTCCCTGGTTTTTTCTTCCTTCGTCTTTTCATCGAGTGAGCGCAAATCGACTTGTTCCAGGTTAAATTTAAAGTCTCTGATGATTACCTGCTTGGGGTCTCCATTGATTAAGATGAAAACGGTTCGGAGGCTTTCATGCCGGTCAGCCAGGGTTTGTACTGCTTTTGTAAAGGCATCGTTATTAAACGGGCCAAAAATGACGATGGCTGTAGGCATATTATAAGCAGTGGAATCCTCCTCGAACTGGCACAAAATCCACAGCCTCTGCTGCGCATAGGATAGATCATAATATTCTTTTTCTTCAGAAGGGTGAATCGCGGTATATTCACTCCTTTTGGAATCCTTTATCAATTGAGCCATTCCCCTGATAGTAGGATTGGTGAAGACATCTGCTATTTTCATTTTTACATTTAACTTTTTATATACCTGGTAGACCAATGTGGTGGCTTTTAATGAATGCCCTCCCAGTTCAAAGAAATTATCATCGGTCCCAATGAGAGCGATCCCGGGCACGTCCGATTGAGAGACAGACCCTGCACCTCTTCCAAGAACCTCAGCCCATATCCCTGCTAGTTTTTTTTCTATTTCATCCCGCGGCGCCGGAAATGCCCCTCCTTCGATGTATGCTGCTTCCGGCCCCGGTAACGCTTTTCTATCGACTTTTCCGTTGGCTGTCAAGGGAATTTTTCCCATACCTATAAAGCAGCCGGGTATCATATATTCCGGTAAA
>Ga0315276_10002754_pt1 | contig 16063 bp, 22 predicted proteins | sample YL17G05_0_MG_FD_204542 | JGI IMG/M metagenome (GOLD analysis project Ga0315276, IMG submission 204542) | Sediment microbial communities from Yellowstone Lake, YNP, Wyoming, USA - YL17G05_0 | ecosystem: Environmental > Aquatic > Freshwater > Lake > Sediment | place: USA: Wyoming | collected... | reverse complement strand
TTAATAATACGGATTCTTGCTAGGGGTTTTTATTTTTCTTTTTTAAATTTAATTGTTCTTTTAGCGTATATTATCACTCTTATTACTGTTCTTGGCAAGGTTAAGTGGAGTTTGTTTTGGGTTTTAGGGACAGGTATTGGGAGTATTTTGTTTTATTTTATTTTTAATGAAGGAGCAACCTATATATTAGTCTTAGATTGTGTTTTGATAATTATTGGAATTCTTGGGTTTTTTATTGAAAAAAAACTTAGCTGGTGAGTATATAAGAATTTATTAATTTCAGGTTCTTTGTAAAAATGATTAAAATGAAGGAAATTTGCAATTTTCAGTATGTCAGAATCTCAGAAATCTTTAAGATTTCTGATGACTATCAAAATTCAGAGAATTTTGAAGTTAAAAATTCTGAGCACTCTCCAATTTTTCAAATTGGAAGTTTTAAAAATTTGAGAATTTGTTAAAATGGATAAAATATCTGAAGCTTATTTAGAAGAACATGAATCAGAGGCAGTTAAATGCCCAAAATGCGGGGGTATAGATGTTGTTGCTAAAATTGATGATAAAGGGTATTTTTGGGTTTATCAGTGTAACAAATGTGGTTATATTAAAAAGAATAATAAACCAGGTGATTGATTTTTAAAACAAAAACCTGGTTTTATATCCTTAAAAGGGTGTTAGGGAAGTAATCCTTCCATTTTAGAATTAATTTTAAAAAATAAATTTTTTGGCCTCCATTTTTATTAGACTTATAAGAAAAAACTTGTTTATAAAGCGTCAGAAGTGAAAGTCATTATATAACATATATAGTAATTCTCTATATCTTTGAATATAAAACCTTAAATAATCTAAAAAAATCATGATTTTATGTCTCTTTACAATTATGCATATAGTTTGATTGCAGAAAATATAGATTTATTCAGATTTTTTTACTCAATACTAATAGCATTTATTTGTTTAATTGTGGTTATTAAAACAGATAGGCTTTTTAGAATAAGTTTTCATCAGGGGATAAGATATTTTAGAAATGCTTTCTTTTTTTATGGGATTGCTTTTATTTTAAGATATTCTTTAGCATATAGCTCTTATTTTTTCTTAGCTAAGGCTTTTTTCCAGTTTTTTATAATAATGGCAGGATTTTTTTTGCTTTATAGTCTTTTGTGGAAAAACTTTGAAACAAGCAAAGGAAGCAGGAGTTCTTTTTTTAATCCAATAATCTTTATTTTTTACATAATTACATTAATAATTATTATTTTAGATTATCTGTGGGTTACTTATTCTTTTATGTTTTTTTCTCAAATACTCTTGTTTGGATTAGCAAGCATAATCAGTTGTAGAAATTATAAAAAAAATGGGAAAAAACATAAATTCCTTAAATTATATTTTATTATAATGATACTAAGTTTTTTTGCCTGGGCTTTTAATTTTATTTTTGGTAGTTTTTTTAACTGGCGTTTAAGATGGTTAGCAAATGTTTATGCCTTAAATATAATTGTCTTCTTGGTCTTCTTGTATGGAGTAATTAAATTAACTAAAAAACAAAATTAAGATATGGCAAAGAAACGAGAGAGATTAGATATAATAAGAGATATCCTTTATTCTATCAGAGATAATAGGAATATTAAACCGACCAGATTATTATATTCAAGCAATCTTTCTCCTCAAATGTTTAAAGATTATATTAATGAATTAATTACTAAAGGATTTATTACATTAGATGTTGATAAAAAAGAGAAAAAAACTTTTTCACTAACCCCAAAAGGGAATAATTTTCTAGAAGAATATAGGGTTATTGAGAGATTTATTGAAAATTTTGGGCTGTAAATAAAGATCCTCAGCCATATGGCTACAAGAAGTTTCATAACTGCTGGAAGTTTCTTAATTTATAAAAGTTAGGGATTATTATCTAGAATTAAAAATTTACCAATAAATAATTAAAAATTAAAAAAGATAAAAATAATAAATAATAAAAAAATTAGATTATTCTATTGACTGCTTTATTAGAATTCTTCAGAATTATCTTCTGAATCTTTCTTTTTCATAAAACATTCCTTACAATAAACTGGTTTGCCTTCTGTAGGCTTAAATGGTACTTCACATTTTTGCTTACATTCAGCACAAACTGCACTATGCATTTCTCTTGGGCCTCGATCAAATCCTCGGTTTCCGCCAAATCCTCGGCCTCCACCAAATCCTCGATTACCCCCAAAGCTTCTTTGCGGTCTGTTTTTTCTAAAACAATCTTGGCATCTAACTGATTTACCTTCTGTTGGTTTAAAAGGAACCTCACATTGAGCTCCACAGTCAGAACAAGTTGCCTTATGCATTTCTCGATCTTCCATATATATCCTCCATTCTCGTATTCTTCTACCCTAGTTTTATAGGTAAATGTTAAAAATTATGAGGGTATATAAACTTATTGATATTGAAAATATTAAAATTTGCAATTATTCCTCACATTCATCCGCAGTAATCATATGAATATCTTCGTAGGCTTTTTTTCTTTCTGCAGAGCATTTATCACAATACTTTCTAGGATATCTTGCATTGGGCTTTTGTTCAAATTCTTTCCCACAATCTTTGCATTGTTTCTTAATTGCATTTGCCATGATTAAGATAAATAAAAAGAGTTTAAAAGACTTATTAAAATGAGTTTGTGAGATTTTAAAATGAGAATCTTTGTTACCATAATCTTAATAATACAGGATTTATAGATTATTTTATGGGAATTTTTGATTTTTTAAAAAAGAAAAAACAAGAGAAGGAAATCATAGAAAAAATAAATTTTAAAGATATTGATAAAGAGATTGATAATAAAAAACAAGAAATTGAAAGTAATCAAAAAGAACCTAAAAACCAAATAAAAGAAAGTTTATCTGAATTATTGCATGGGCTTGAGCAAGGAAGAATTGTTCTTGAAAATTTAGATTTAGAAGATAAAAAAGCACCAGAAAGAGCTAAATTAATTGTAAAAGAGAATCTTATTAAATTTAATGCCTATTTAGAAAGATTAATTGCAAATTTAAAATCCTTAAATTCCGAATCTCTTGAAACACTGATAAATAAAACAAATTTAATTTTTTATGAATTTGAACAAAAATCTTCAAAAAGTTTTGAAAAAGCTACGTTCTTAATTGGGAAGGAATTAGGAGAGATTCGGGAGAATATCAAAAAATTTTATAGGAGTTTTAATAAAATAATAAAAGAAAATGAACAAATGATAGAACAAGGAAAGAAAATATTAATTATTGAAGAAAAACTAAGAGTATTTAATGAGATAGATAAAACTATTTCAGGTAATACAGATGAGATAAGAGAAATTGAAAAGATAATAAAGAACAGTGAAGGAAAAATTCAGAAGTTGAAAAAAGAAATTGAAGAAAAAAAGAAAGGGTTAGAGTATATTAGGAGGATAAGGACCCTACAAGAAATTGAAGAATTAAAGATTAATTTAGATATAAACCTGCAGGAATTAAAAAATTTAATTGATTTTAAAGCTCTTACTAAAGTTTATCATTCTATTGAAAGCAAAATGATATTAATAAAAGAATATAAAGAAAATTTTAAAGAAACACTTGAAAAAAAAGGTTATGAAAACTTGCAAGAATTAATCAATATAAAGGATATAAACCAGGATTTAATAAATGAAAAAATAAAAGAAATTAAAAAAATAAAGCAGGATATTAAAAATATTCAGATAGAAGAAGATATAACTGAGGGACTGGTAAAAAATATTAAAGATATAGAAAGGAATATCCAAGATTTAAATCTTGAAAAAATAGGGAAACAAAGAAGAGACAAAAGATTAAGAGAAGACAAAAACAAAGCAAAAGAGGGGATAATTATAGAACTTATGAAAATTAGCATTATTGTAAAGGATTAATATCTGGGTTTATAAAAATAAAAAAAGAAAAATCAGACTATTTACTCATCAGTTGAATCGCCTTCACCTGAAAAGTCATCATCACCATCTTCATCGTCTTCTTCATATGCCATGATTTTTAACCTCCAAATTTATTGAATTATCAATTGATTAAGAGTTTATAAATATTCTTATATTTACAAAGAGTTATTTAATCTTTGCTATACTTCATACCTACCAAAAAAGGAGAGATAAAGTTAAGGAAGAAAAGCTAGATAAATAATAATAATTCTCTGGGTATAGTTATAATATTGGAATCAATTGTAACAGAGTTTACTTTAGATACCAAAATACCAAATTTGCATTTAAATCGTTCTATAGTTTTTATTAATTGACCACAATCTTTTTTTCCCCAACAACACTCAATAGCTATATTCTTCTTAGGAGTTTTAATCACAAAATCGGATCCCCCTTTTTGAGAATCAAATGAGACCTCTAAGATAATCCTCCCCTTTTCCCTATTTCTTAATAATGTTGAAGCCAAAATATCCTCTAAGAACATCCCAAAATATTCTGCATCGTTTAATAGTAAATCTTTTTTAAATTTACCCACACTCCACAATAATGAGGCTCTTATTGTTGGATGCATAAAATAATATTTTGAAGGTACATTCATCTTTTTAAGAGGATTTATATCCGGGGAAATTTCTATTAATAAACAAGAATTTTTTAATGCTTCAAAAATATTATGAATAGTGCTCTTAGGAGTATTATCAAGTCTAGAAGCTATACTTTGATAGCTTTGGGGGGCAGGGGTATTTTCTGCTAAAAATCTAAGTAAAGAAAAAATTTCAGCAGATTTTTTGTTACTTAATGGAGAAAAGCTAGGTATGTCTTGCTGAACAACTTTATCTAAGACCCCAATCCACCATCTAAAGTATAAATCAGATGGGCCCCCCACTATTGCCAAGGGGGATGCACCTAAAGCTAAAAATTCTGAAATAGCTGTTTCTAAATTAATTCCTTGTTTTGTTAGGGATACTTGTAAAGAGTTATAGGTATTAGACAAGATATAATATGCAGATTCTAAATCATTCTCTAATGAAACTCTTATCTTTTCCGCTGTTCCTTTTGGGGGATAAAAATTGTATTTTAGTAAAAGATATTCTTGAAAGGTTAATGGATACAGAAGATCAATGACTGCCCTTCTACTCAAATCAGTATTAGCCCTTAATGCTAAAGCAGAAGACCCGCTAATAAAAACAATTAGGTTTTTTTTGCCATCAGACCTATCAAATAGACTTTTTACGAATCCTGGCCATTCATTATCATAATGAGCTTCATCAATAAAAACAAAGATATCATCCTCAACTTTTTCAATTGGATTTCTAAGATAAACCTCTTCATAAATTTTAAATAAATCGATTAAATTACCCCCAATATTATTCTTAAGTTCTCCTGCGTCTACATATAACAGTCTCTCTTTTGGTATTTTTTTGTCTTTTAATAGATAGTTATAAACTTGAAATAAAAGGGTTGTTTTACCGATTCCCCTTAAACCCGGGAATATTATTATTCTTTGGTTCAATTTTTTTTCTTGAAACAATCGGACATATTTATCAGCTACTAAAAAATAACTTCTCTTTTTGAGTACACCATTTTTATCGTTTATTTTTTGGTTACTCAACTCTTCGGTTGTTTGAATTATTCTATTTAAAAATCCCCTTAATTTATCTTCATTTAACATGTTCAATATCCTTGAACAAAATAGTATTATTTTGTTTAAATTTATCGGATACTATTAAGTATATAAATCTTTTGGCTAATTCATTCGCCTTTCCTCATGCTTTCTTGGGCGATTTTGTCAGCCCAAACGCATGTTTGTTCTAATAATGTGTAAAAATTTATTAAGATAGAGGGGTTGAGTAAAGTAAGATGGTGGACAGAGTTGCTCAAATTATTGCGGGAATTCTTTTGGTTTTAATGAGCTTATTTTTTGGTTTCTATGAAGTTCTTGGGTTATTCTTGGCTGGTTGGTCTGGTGCTCTTGGAATAATCATTTTTATACTTCTTCTTTGGGAAGCTTATAGACTATTCTGGCCTAAAAATTCTAAAAACCACTGGCTTTCTAATTACTTTTCGCACTAAAAGGTTTTAATTTCTTAATTTACTCACTACATTTTTTCTTAAAAAATTTATGTTATGTACTACAAAACACAATCTTTAAAAGAGCAGAAAGTTTTTAGCTTTGCTTAAAGGTTTTAATTTAGGGGTAAGCTTTAAAAACCATCTTAATTTCTTTAATTTATGGAAATAGAAATAATGTCAGGCTTATCTGAACTTGGATTTAAATTAATTAGAACTTTGTTTAAATATTTTAATTTTCTTTCACATACTCCTTATTTGAAATATGTTGCTTTTGGATTTGGATCTTTTATTGTTTTTATTAAAACTCATATAAACCCTAGGTCTTGGAAAAGAGCTAAGAAAAAGAATTAAAAGATTCTAAAAAGCTCTAAAACACTGACTACGCACAAGAATGATTGTGGGAAGTTTTAATGAGGGAAATCTTGTTTTATGAGGGAAATAGAGTTTTTTGAGTGTTTTAGGTTATTTTTTCTTCGAGAGGGATGCCATAAGTTTTACTGAACTCTTTTCTATATTTTAATACTTGTGCTAATGCATCTTTTCTGGGCCTGTCAATATAAGAGCAATGAAATAACATGAATGGTAAAAAATCATCTGAATTTAGAGAAATCTTAAGAATATAACACTTATCTTCTTCAACTAACTCTATTTTTCCAACCATAATAATTAATGGTTCTATAAAATATAAATATTTGTATACTGAACAGTGGTATATTCTTTAGTGATTGATATTATTTTTTACTCAGAAGTATTGTTATTGCCATTAAAGCAAACCCTACTCCCAGGCCAATAAACAGGCCTGCAGGCACATTATTTACTAAGAAACCTATGCCCATACCAGTAAGTAAGCCTGCTGGAATAAAGAGCCTGCTTGAATCTCTAGTTTTTTGTTTTTTTGCCATTATGTTTATCACCTCTTTTCCCCTTTCTTTTCTTCTTATCTCTTTTTTATGATCTGAAGAGTCTATCACCTTTATTTTGCCCAAAAGCAGTCAATAATTCTCTCTTTAGAGAGCATGAGTAATAAAACTTTATTATTTCTATTTTTTTATTAATTGAGCAATACCTATTATAATTACAACTATTGCTAAAGCCCAAGCAAGTATTCCCTCTGTTATTGTTCCTAATTGAGTTATTCCAATTAAGGGCAGCAATAGTATAATCCCTGTTAGGATTACTAGCAATGCATTAAGATTTTTCATTTTTACCTCCGCATATTTATTTTGATTTTATAATCTTAGTTTTTATGTTTGCAGCAACAAGAATCACCTATAAACAGGACTATTGCAGCAGCAATTGTTATTACTACCTGTGCCCATAGCACAGCAGGTTTCCACCAGACTAAAACAAAGATTATTATTGCTAAGATAGCTCTGCAATAACAAAAGCCCTTATGTCCTGGCAGACAGATTGCATCTTGTTTGGTTGTTTTTTTTTGGCATTTTTTTATTTTTTAATTTATTTTATACATGCTAAAACTTTTGATTTTTGCTTAAATGTTTTAGTTTTTTAATTTATTTTGTTTTATTTTTGATTTTTTACCTTTTATGTGTTAGATCTAATACCTTTGCAGCTTTTTTCCTGATAAGCATAAAAATTATTGTAAATATTACAAAACTTACTAGGAATTGCATTACTAGTCCTGTCAATGGTTGTGTTGAACCTGCCCAATATTTTGTTAATAATCCTGATAATTGTTCTCCAAATGGATTTGGTAATTTACACATGCTCCAGGCATATATCGGGGTTGCTATTACAGGAGAGGTCTTGCAAGGGATTATCGGGAATATAAAAGAAATGATAGATATGGCTACTGCTATTATCAGGCTTTTATTCAATATCCTTAGTGTTCTCATAGTCTCCATTTTATTTAATCTAGCCCTAGCTAGATAGTTAGCTCTTGACCTTTCTTTTTAATTTTTGGAATAATCTGGGTTTTGATATGATCTAAGTTGTGTTTTTGGATAATCCTTATTTGTTTTTTCTTTTGATTCTTGTTAGAAAGAGATTAGTCTTTTTGGTATTTAAAGTTTTTTATTTACTGTTTTATCTAATTTGCATTTCTTAATTAAAAACACATTAATGGCCTTTTTTAAGTGTTTTTTGCTTAATTTTTAAGTGTTTTTTGCTTAATTATGTAGTGTAAAAATTAAGTGATTTTTGTTTAATTTTGACGTTGCTTTTTTGTTTTGTTTTTTATAAATATTTTAGTGTTTTTATGGTTTTAATAATGATTTTGGGGGTGTTTATTAGGTGTTTAAACAGCTTATATTTACGATTTTTCACTTATTTTTTAACTATTTTTGTTTATTTTTGAATTTTTGTGATATTTTGCATGTTTTTATGATTTTTATCCTTAATTAATTTTAGGTTTTTTATCGACGATGGTATCTGTTTAAACAGGTGTCTATGTTGGATTCTATAGAAACATTTATAAATATAGTTTTTTTAATTAAAATATGTTTAATCTTTTTAAGAAAAAAGTGGAAAAAGAAGAGTTTGAAGTATTTAAACAGGGTGTTCAAACAGGCTTCAACAGTGTTAAACAGGACATTGGTGATATTAGCAAATGGATTAAACACCTCAATTCTAAAGATGATGCCTTAAAAGAAGAAATTTCTGAGCTTTATGAGGAATTAGCGACGATAAAAGAAGAGCTTGAAAATATTAAAAATATGATCTCGATTGTTGGAAATAAAGAGGTGTTTAAACAGAGGCAAACAGTGTTTAATAAACAAACAGGTGTTGACAGTGTTTTAAACAGTGTTCAAACAGGTGTTCAAACAGTGTTTTTGGACAAATTATCAACAATGGAAAGGGCAATTGTTTTTCTTTTGCTTAATAGTAATATGAAATTAAGCTATGCAGATTTGGCTGCTATGCTTGGAAAAAGAAAAGCAACTATTAGGGGCCAGATCAATAGCATAAAACAAAAAAGTGAAGGGTTAATTGAGGAGACTATAAGTGAGAATAATAAAAAAAGAGTGTTTATTCCTGAGAAAATTAAAGAAATGTTATTAAAGACCCAAAAGATGCGAAAAGTGAAGCAAAACCAGTAAAAAGCACTGGTTTTTAGGGTTTTACACTAAAAAGTAAGAAAAGTGTGATAAATAAGGCAAAAATACCTTCAAAAACAGGAAAAGTGAGAGTTCATAATTATGAATCTTTCCTTGTTTTTAATAATTTGGATTAAAAAGTGAGTAAATAAGGAAGAGACTAGCAAAATAGAATAAGGAAAACTAATAAAGTGAGGGGAAAACGAGTATAAAAAAAGACCTGAAGAGAGAGTTAACATATTTTTATGTTAATTGTGAGAGTTATAGTTTTAGGTCTTTAGATACTCAGATTCAGGGGTTTTAGGGCCTGAAACCCTAAGAGGTTGAATTTTAATTTGCTTAGCCATAGCTAGAATAAATTAAAATCGTTATACCGATTATATCCTGAGGGAGACACAAATGTGAGGGGTTTTATATGAAAAAAGCTCTGAAGAACGAGTATTAAAGTCTAAAGTGGTTGAATTTAGGGATTTAAAGCTCTCTAAGCTTGATTATTGTAGAAAGTGTAGCAACTTTTTTAAGATCTTGAGAAATAGATAAAATAAGCTTTTTGTTGTTTATTTTTTGTTTTTTTACAGGAATGCCTTTGTTTATTACTCTTTGCACATAATCCCGTATAGAAGACTCAGAAAGATGCAATTTTAAGGCAATTTCTTTATAGGTTGCTAAATCTGAGTTTTGCTCTTCTAATTGATATATTGTCGAGAAAACAAGCATTTCCTGGTTAGTTAAATGCTTAAATTTATGTCTTATTTGTTTTTTTAAGGTATCTAAGGAATCTAAGATATCTGCTGCTTTTTGTATGTCTGATTCGATTGTTTTATTCTCTTGACTTTGTGTGTTTTTTGGCATAAAATGTGTTGGATTGTCTGTCTGTCTGTCTGTCTGTCTGTCTGTCGAAGCCCCTTCATTTCCTATGGAAAGACTCATATTTGGGCATTTTAACCCCCCTATTTCCTGTGGATGTGTTGGGTTATCTGTTGGATTAGCGAGATGTGTTGGATTTATCTGTCTGAGTGTTGAAGTAGAAAAGTCATCTAAAAATTCCTTGATTTTATTAATGTCCTGTTTTATTTGAGTTATCTCGTAACTTAAAAAATCCATATCTTTTTTGACTTTTGAAAATGATTGTTTTAGTTTTTCTTCATCCATGAAGATTGGTTGTGAATTAGTTTATTTAAAGATTTAGATTAAAGAACAATAATATTTAAATGAGTATTTGAAAACATTTTAATTATTGTTTGGATTTATAAATATCATATACTTTTTTAGATAATGTCCATCTAATTCTTCTTGTAAAGGCTATGCCTTTTGGATTTTTTCTTATTGAAACCACAAGCCCTTTATCTTTTAAATCAAATAATAATTTTTTCACAAATTCTTCGTCCCTTGCAATTTCTTGGGATATTGTTGCTGTGAATGGCTGTTTAGGGAATGAATGATATAAGAATACCATAATCTGTTCTGCTATCCTGTCTTTTTTAGTTTGACTAATCTTCATTTTTTATTTTTTATTAAAAGTTTAAATTTTCTATACTGCTAAATACTAAATAAGTTTAAAAAGTTGTTGATATTTGCTTTAGGATGAAAAAGGGTAAAAAAAGGAGATTGACAATAAAAAAAGAGAATCCTAAAAAAATTTTTGATATTAAACAAACAATTATATTCAGATTCTTGATTTTCTGTGCGATTCTTTTAATGGTTTTGGTTGTTGTATATATTCTTGTTTATGAACCAAAGGAAAAGGAAAAGGAAAAAGAATTAGGAGGAGGGTTGGGAACTCTTTGCATATTTTGTTCAGACAATTTGGTTATGTTGAGTGTTTTAAATTATACTATTGGTTTAGATAACTTGACTCTTGATGTTAATATTAACTGGAGTGCAGGAAATGTTAGTATCAGTGATTTTAAGAGCCTCTTAGTTGATTTTGATATGATTACAGGGAACAACTGTAATTTTACTATTGACTCTGGGCTTCCTGGTTTTGGTGAAAACAGAACTTATTCTATTACCGGGTTTAATCTTGGATGTCCTGAAACAAATTTTTCCAAAGTTACAAATGTTCTTGCTTATGCAGAAGTTGATATTCATTTAATTCAAAAAGGTTTAATCCCTAGTATTAATTTTTATATAGATAGCTCGAGGAATGATTTAATTTATTTAAATAATTATTTTTATGCATTAACTGAGATTAATTATAGTGTTGTTGAAAGCCCAAGCAACAACCAGATTGAAATCGTTGTTAATAATTTTACAAAGAATCTTAGTATTTCTGCTTTAGATAATACTTGGTTTGGCACTCAGAGGTTTAATTTAACTGCAAGAACTGAAGACAGAGGGGTTTTAACTACTTTTTTTAATATTATTGTTATTAATGATACTATACCAATTATAAATCATGAACCTGAATTTGATCATGATGAATGTGAGGAATTTTCATGGAATAAAAATACAAACAAAACTGTTGATATGGATTCTTGTTGGAGTGACGAAGATGGAGATAATCTGGGTTACAATTACAGTGAATTAAATAATTATAGAGAAAATATTAGTCTTATTAGACTTAGTGGAGATAGACTAAAGTTTGCTCCTAAGATTGGATTTAATGGAAGTACTTATCTAAGTTTTTATGCAAATGATTCTTATGTTAAAGTCAGTCATAGAGTAAATATTTATATTATAGGGAATAATAGTTCGCCTACACCCACACCCACCCCTACACCCGCCCCAACACCAACTCCTACAGCCACACTAGAATTAACAAGTTCGAGTCCTGCGGGATCACAAGTTAGTTTTTTTGTTAATGATAATAAAAGATTTTCAATAATTGCAGAGAATTATGAGAATGTTGAATGGTATGTTGATGATGTTCTAGTTAAAGAAGGGGTGTTGTCTTATACTTTTGAAGAAAAAAGGCCTGGAATTTATGTTATCAAAGTAATGGTAATTAATGATACTCTTGCAGAGAATAAGATTTGGGAAGTTACTATTGAAGAAGATGAATATATTGAGGATAAACTTCTTGATGTTGAAACTGGGCAGGTTATTTTTTATGCGATTATAGTTGTTTTAAGTATTATTACAATTTTAGTTATTTGGTTGTTAATTATTGAAATGAAGAGAAGAAATAGGAAAACAGACCTGGGATTTGGTGTTTCTGTGGTTCCAAATCGAAATGAGGTTAATGAAAGCTCTAGGCAGTTTAATATTCCTAAGGATTAGATTTAATTAAAAGGAAGTTTATTTAGAAAAACAAATTAATTAATTTTTGTAGTTAATAAATTGTTGAACCTCCACATCTTAAAAAATGAGACATATAGTTTTCTAAGTCTTTTACATTAGTTTGAAAATTTCTTAAAAATCCTGGGAGATGATATGCAAGAGGGTCTTGTTGGTTTTGAGGTATTGATTCAAGAGCACCAATTTCTCTATAAAATAAAGGAAGAATTTTTGCTCTGACTTCTTCTGCTGTTGGAAAAATTTCAATTATTCTAAAAAGAATATCGCCTCTTAGGTTATTTAAAGAAGAAGCCCAAACTCCATTACGCTTTATGGCAGGAATAGAAAGTAAATTTTCACCTTTTTGGGAAATAGATTCTAAACTCATTTTGGCGGTTTTTTAAAAATTTATTTAGAATTTATCCTTTATTTGGAGAAATTCTTGGCATTTGAATATGCGGGGGCAAGAATAATTCATCTTCAAGGCCTAGTGCTTTGATATTACATTTAGACATTATAAAATTAAATAAAGGAATTCTAAATTCGTCTGTAAATTTTTTGTCTTTCCAAGACTTTAAGATTTTTTTTGTTTCTTCTTTTTCTGGCAAAATTATAAGGTTTCCTTTAAATTCTATTTTTGCAGAATCCCCACTATAATCTATGGTAAAATCAAAAGTAATTTTTAGGGCCTCATCATTAGAAACAGGAATCTTTTCTTTTATAATCTCTTTTATATCTATATTTTGGGAGATTTTTAATTCTTTTTCTATTTGCTCTTTTCTTTCAATAGATATCTTCATTAAATTAAATCCTATAATCCTCATATTTCTTAGTAATTTTTGATGTTTTTAAAGATTATGATACTTAGAATGTTTTTGGGTTTTTTGGTGTTTAAACCCTGTTCATGTAAGGTCTTCCTCAGAAACCACTATAAAGTCTCCTATTGCGATAATTGAGTTATAAGGTATAAGGGCCTCATTCTGATTAGATCTTTCTAAATTAAGCTGATTTGCATAGGGGGTTGCTTCTTTAATAACAATATGTATCAGCTCTCCAGTTCTGGTCTCAAAGGTTATATCTTTGACAATCCCTAATCTCTTGCCTTCTTTTGTCACAACTGCTTTATTTAGAATCTCTTTGTGTGGTTTTTTTTCAATTGACATATTTAAAAGATAATAAAATTCTTTATAAACTTTTCTGTGTTTTAAAAGGATAATTAATTTTCATTAAAAATTCAATATTTTTGTTGTTTTTTGTTTTTTATATTAAAATTAGAATAATATTCTGTCGAGATTAGGATTCTACCCTGTCCCCTTCATTTCATATAGAAATATTTATAAAAGAAAAAATTTGAATATTTTGTTTTTTAATTTTTATTTATAAAGATTATTATACTATATCATATATATCACATTATTATTATACTATATCATATATATCACATTATTATTATACTATATCATATATATCACATTATTATTATACTATATCATATACATCACATTATTATTATACTATATCATATACATCACATTATTATTATACTATATCATATACATTGTATTATTATAGTATCTTTTTTTAAATATTTTATATTACATTGCAGATTTTGTGAGACACAAAATAGGTTATTAGATTTATTAAAAGAATTTATCATTAGAGATTTATTAAAAGAATTTATCAAAGAATACAAATCTTTTATTGGAATAGTAAGGAATTTATCAGAATAGTAAAGAATTTAGAGGTATATTTTATTAGTTCCATAGGAAAAGAAGGTGTGAGTGGTTGAGATTAGTTTTATTGTTGTTTTTTTGTTATTCCTTTTTTTGTCGATAGTTTTCTAATTATTTAGTTATTATTCCATAAGAAATATAGGCTATGATTATTTTGAGTTTCCTATATCTTTATAAACCTTAAAATATTTTAATATTTTTGAAGCTGGAAAATCAAAGAGGAAAAATGGGGGATTTAGATAAAATATTTGATTCAGTAGGGAGCAGAAGCTTATTTAAGAATAAACAAGTTTTACAATCTAATTATCTTCCCGAGGCTGTTGAGCACAGGGACAAAGAGATTAAACACATTGCCTCAATTTTAGCTCCGAGTTTATTAGGGCAAAAAACAAGTAATTTATTTATTTATGGGAAAACTGGAAGCGGCAAAACTCTTTCTATGCAACATGTTAGTGCTGAGCTTTCAAAAAGAGCTATGGAAAGCAAGATTTTAAGAATAGAATATCTTAACTGTAAGCTAAAGAAAGTTGCAGACACAGAATATAGGATCTTAGCTGAATTAATCAAAAAACTAGGGGGGAGTGTTCCTGCTACAGGATTGCCCACAGACCAGGTTTATTTGAAATTTTTGGATATTTTAGAGAATAGTAAAGAAAAAATTTTTATTTTGATCTTAGATGAAATTGATCAAGCAGTTAAAAAAATTTCAGACGGGTTTTTATATAATCTGACAAGGCTTAATTCAGAATTAAACAATGTTCAAATAGTTTTAGTTGGGATTAGCAATGATTTAAGATTCTTAGATATGATAGACCAAAGAGTGAGGAGTAGCCTGAGTGAAGAGGAGTTGGTTTTTCCACCGTACAATGCAATACAATTGCAAGAAATATTAAAAAAAAGAGCTGCTGATTCTTTTAAAGAGGGGGTGGTTAATGAGGGAGTCATTGCAAAATGTGCTGCTTTTGCTGCTAGAGAACATGGAGATGCAAGAAGAGCTTTAGATCTGCTGAGGGTTGCAGGAGAGATTGCAGAAAGAGAATCAAGCCCTAAAATCTGCATAAAACATATTGATTTAGCTAATGATAAAATTGAAAGAGATAAAATTTTGGATATTATTGAAACAGAACCTAAACAATTTCAATTAGTTTTATTTTCTATATTTGAGTTAATGGCGAAAACAAAAGAGAATATTTTCACAGGAGACATTTATTCTTATTATACTGGGTTATGTAAGAAAGTTAATATTGAGTCTTTAACTCAAAGGAGAATTAGTGATATTTTAGCAGAGTTTGACATGTTAGGATTAATTAATGCAAGGGTAATCAGCAAGGGCAGGCAAGGCAGAACAAGAGAGATAAAATTAGCAATTCCCGAAACCCTTCTTAGTAAGGCTAAAGAAATATTAAAAGACTCTTTAGATTTATAAATTATTTTATTAATCATGGGAGAGAACATACTAAAGTTATTCATTGAAAAGGGATTTCTTTTAGATAAAGATATGTTTAATTTTTTAAATGAATTAAAAGATGAGGAGGTTGCCAATGAGATATTAAATAAAATTGCATTTATTTCTAATGAAAAATTAATAACAAAAAGTTTAGTGGACCATAATCTTGAGAAACTCAAGACAGTTTTTGTAGGATTAGATAGTGAAAAAAAGAAGATTGTTGAGAGGTTTTTTGTGAATATCTCTGTTTCAGTTGAAGTAAAAAAAGAGACAGAAATAAAACAAGACACAGAAGACAAAGAAAGGGTTAATGACAAATCCCCTATTCGGCTTTTATCTTCTCCAATCACTCTCGCAAAAAAAATCGAGGTTAAGGACTTTGTAAAACATTTTAGGAGCAGGTATGTTTTTTTGAAACAAATCCTGCAACAGAGAAGAGAATTAGAAGGGTTAATCTCAATTGATAAGATTATTGGGAATAATAGAAACTTTTCTATTATTGGCATTGTAACTAGTAAAAGAATAACCCAAAATAAGAATATCCTTTTGGAAGTTGAGGATTTGACTGGGAAAGCAAGACTTTTAATTAATCAAAATAAGGAAG
>Ga0315276_10002753_pt1 | contig 16064 bp, 18 predicted proteins | sample YL17G05_0_MG_FD_204542 | JGI IMG/M metagenome (GOLD analysis project Ga0315276, IMG submission 204542) | Sediment microbial communities from Yellowstone Lake, YNP, Wyoming, USA - YL17G05_0 | ecosystem: Environmental > Aquatic > Freshwater > Lake > Sediment | place: USA: Wyoming | collected... | reverse complement strand
CGGACCGTGGAAGCCGACGAGGTAAATAAAAACCTCTCGGCTAACGAACTCGTCAGGCGCAACCACAGAGGTATCACGCTTTTGGAGCGTCTGCTACTGGAGCTGGGATACTTTCTGGCTACTGGTGAACATTTGGACATGGACAATTGGACCTTATGTTCGGGCTCGCGCTATTCTGGTGGCAGTGTTCCTCGCGTGTACTGGGACTCTGACAGTCGCAGGGTTCTCGTCGATTGGTACGTTCCTGACGATGCCAGTGGCCGCCTTCGTTCCCGTTCCGCAGTTTCCTAATATATCCGCGAAGTCCAAAGGACTGAGCGGCTGACATTAAAGCCCATTGCAACTAGTTGCAATGGGCTGTTTTTATTTGAAATTATTTTTAATTAAGATAATATTAGCTAATATGATCTATTTTTTATACGGCAAAGATTCATATAGGAGCAGGGAAAAGCTAAAGGAAATAATCGAGAGCTACAAAAAAGTCCATAAAAGCGGATTGTCTTTAAATTTCTTTGATTTTGATGAAAAAGGCAAAGAAGTTGATTTTAGAGATATCAGTAGCGAATACAAGCAGACTTCGATGTTTAAGGAAAAAAAACTGTTTGTATTAAGCGGCCCTTTTAAAAGCGCTGATTTTAAGAAAAGATTCTTAGATGAATCAAAAAAAATATTGGAATCAAGCGATTTGCTGGTTTTCTACGAAGATAATGATGTCGATTCAAAGGATGCACTTTTTAAGTTTCTAATTAAAAATGCAAAATGCCAGAAGTTTGAATTTCTAGCAGGAGCAAAGCTGAAGGGTTGGGCAGCAAAAGAGTTCGAAAAATACAATGTGAAAACCGAGCCGTTTGTAGTTGAAAAGATGCTGATGCGCACAGGGCCTGACTTGTGGCGGTTGAGCAATGAAATAAAGAAGCTTTCATGCTTTAAAAAGAACGGGTGCGTTTCATTAAAAGATATAGATATTTTTATTAAACCCAAGATAGAATCGGATATTTTTAAAACAATAGATGCTATAGCTTTAAATAATAAGAAAGATGCGCTGAGCTTGATTCATAAGCATATTGAAAACGGCGATGCGCCGGCTTATCTATTGTCTATGATAAATTACCAGTTCAGGAATGTTTTAAATATCAAGGACTTGATGGAAAAAAGATATCCATTTAATGTCATAGCTTCAAAAAGCGGATTGCATCCGTATGTTGTAAAAAAGACATATTTTCAGGCTCAGAGCTTTTCAGCCGAAGGATTAAAAAAGATATATCAGAAGATATTTCAAACGGATTTGGATTCTAAAACAGGAAGGATAGGAGCCGAAGAGGCGATAGATATGTTTATTGCAGAAATTTAAAAGCTCCGTTATTGCGGAGCTTTTAAACTACTTAGAGATTTTTGCGATCATTTTTGCAATCCTTGATTTCTTCCTTGAGGCAGTGTTTTTCTTGATAATATTCTCCTTCGCTGATTTATCCAGTATTTTATACACCTGCGGAAGAAGCTTCTTGGCTTCCTCTGTTTTTTTCTCCAAACTCAGCGCCCTTATTTCTTTTATAAGGGATTTCATCTTTTTGATATACACCAAGTTCCTGGCTCTGCGCTTCTTGTTCTGGCGCACCGCTTTCTTGGCTGATTTTGTTATAGGCATAGATTAAATTTAAAATATTGATATGGGAATAGAATAGCAGATATTATTAATTTTGTAAACAGTATATATATGGTTCAAATAAGTTGAAAGCAGGCAGGTTTTATGGTATGGTTTAAACTAAAGTTTTACACAGCACCTTAAAAACAAGGAAATATTCACACAAATAACAAAGGAGCTTGCTATGAATTCAGTCAGAGTGCTTTTATCCAGCGTCTTCGGCCCGTACGGCCAAGACGACGAGTATGGAAGCAGGAGATTAAACCCAATGGAGCTTTATCATAATCAGGTCACTAGGACTCAGGGAGCATTTTCTTTACGAATGTTTCACCGTAGCTGGGGACTGATGATGATTCAGGCGAACATTGAAGCGCCGTGCATGTTGTTGGATTTTCCAACGCTTGATAGATTTATCTGTGAAATCAAGACGCATCAATATGATGTGATCGGCATTTCGTCTATTATTCCCAACATTTTAAAAGTGAAAAAGATGTGCGAGGTTATCCGGCAATACCAGCCGAAAGCAGTAATTGTTATCGGCGGGCATATTGCCAATGTGCCTGATCTAAGCTTTAGGATTGATGCCGACCATATTGTAAAAGGCGAAGGCATCCGTTGGTTCAGGCATTTTCTAAAAGAGGATGAGAATCGGCCGATTCGCCATCCCATGATTATCTCCGGCTTAAGAGCAAGGAATGCGGGCAGGCCTATCAAAGGCGAAGTGGCTGCCACTGTCATCCCTTCAGTCGGATGTCCTTTAGGATGCAATTTCTGCTCGACTTCAGCCATGTTCGGAGGCAAGGGGAAGTGGGTGGATTTCTATGCCACAGGCGAAGAGCTGTTTTACATCATGTGCCAGCTTGAAGAAAAAATGAAAGTCCAGTCATTTTTTATGATGGACGAGAATTTCCTTGTCCATCGCAAGAGGGCTTTGCAGCTTTTGGAGAATATGGAAGCGTACAATAAATCCTGGTCGCTTTACGTGTTTACATCCGCTAATGTATTGCGGTCGTACACTATTGATCAGCTTGTCCGCCTGGGTGTTTCGTGGGTTTGGATGGGCCTCGAAGGCAAAAACAGCCGATACCCGAAACTTTCAGGTATCAATACTTTTGAGCTTGTTAAAGAACTGCAATCAAACGGCATCCGAATCTTAGGTTCGACGATCATCGGACTGGAAAATCATACGCCTGGAAATATCGACGAAGTGATCGAGCATGCCGTATGCCATGACACTGATTTCCATCAGTTCATGCTCTATACTCCCATACCGGGCACTCCGCTTCACGCCGAACTGGTCAGAAAGGGATTGATGAAAGACGAGCGTGATTACGAGCTTTGCGATATCCATGGCCAGTCGATTCTAAATTACAAGCATCCTTTTTTAAGCGACAAGCAAACCGCCGAATATATGATTCGGGCTTTCAACCGCGATTTTGAGGTCAACGGGCCGAGCACTGCGCGGATTGCCCGCACAACGCTGGCTGGTTACAGGAAATACAAAAACCATCCTGATAAAAGAGTCCGCAAGCGCTTTTTATGGGAAGCCGGCGGATTGGCCGCAAAGTTTTCCGCATTGGTTGGCGCGGCAGAAAGATATTACCGAAATAATCCTGCGATGCATGCCAAGATGTCAGCGCTACTTCGCGAGCTCCACGACGAATTCGGCTTGAAGTCGAAAATGTCTTCAGCTATTGGCGGCCGCTGGTTAGTTCGGCAGATTTACAAGGAAGAGGATAGGCTGGACGACGGATTCAGCTACGAGCCTCCGACATTTTACGAGCGCAATGAAAGGGCGACAGATCGCCTCGAAGTTCCGCTCTGCCATTTTGCCTTACCCCTGTTATATTGAATATTTCCTTATGAAAAACAAAGAACGAAGAAATTCGTTCTTTTTTATTGGCGATAATACAAATAAAAATGTATAATAGATAAAAATAATAATTACTATTATTATTCTATAATGATTTCATATCTAAAAGGGAAAATATTCAAGAAAAGCGACAAGTTTGTCGTTATTTTAACAGGAAGCATCGGGTTCAAAGTTTTTATGTCTAAAAAAGCGCTTTTTGGTTTAAATGTCGGGGAAGAAATAGAAGTATTCTGCTATTTAAACGTCAAGGAAAATATATTGGACCTTTACGGATTTTTAAATTCTGATGAATTGGATTTCTTTGATATCCTGGAATCGATAAGGGGAATAGGGCCGAAAGCAGCTTTGGAGATTTCTTCTTTGGGTCCTTTAAATAAAATCAAGGAAAGGATTTTAAAAAATGATGAGAGATTGTTTGAAGGAATCCCGGGAATAGGGAAAAAGAAAGCCATGACGATTATCTTGGAGCTTACCGGGAAAATACGGGCTTTCGGCAAGCAGGAAAAAGATGAAAATGTTGGGGAAGTTGAAAGCGCTTTGATGTCTTTGGGATATTCAAAAGCTCAGGCAAAAGATGCAATAAGGGCAGTTCCGAAAGAGATATCTACCGATGAAGAGAAAATCAAATATGCATTGAAGTTTTTTGGAAAATAATTATTAAAATCCTAAATCCTAATTTCTAATGCCTAATAATTTGTCATTTGTAATTTATTATTTGTAATTCAAAGATATGATTCCTTTATACGACGAGTCAGCGCCATCTTTAAAGCCCCCGTACGTAACGATTTCTCTGATATCTGTAAATATCATTGTTTTTATTTTAACTTTTTACAATTTTAATTTTGACTATATTGTTTTAAAGTTTGGAGATATTCCGAGCAGGTTTTTCGACGGAGATCCATGGTCGCTTGTCACAATATTTACTTCAATGTTTTTGCACGGCTCTATACTTCATCTTGTATTTAATATGTGGTTTTTATGGCTTTTTGGAGATAACGTGGAATACAATTTAGGAAAGATAAGGTTTATCCTTTTCTATCTTTTAGGAGGAGCAATCGCCAGTTTGGCAAATACATTTTTATCCATGGCATTTATCCAGAATATTCCGACCATAGGGGCATCAGGAGCAATATCTGCGGTATTGGGAGGATATTTATTGCTCTTTCCGAGAAATAGAATAAAAGCATTTTTCCTTTTATTCATAACCCCGGTGTTTTTTGACGTATCTGCTTTCATTTATATCGGATTATGGTTTGCGCTTGAGCTGGTCTCTGTATTTGTTTATGGAGGCATTACCATGGTTGCCTATTGGGCTCATATAGGGGGATTCATAGGCGGGATATTCTTGGTTTTAGCCTTAAGGCGGAGATTAAGCAGGACCGACTATATCTCATTTGGCATCAATACCCTAAGCCTTAATGAAAATGAAGAAAGAAAATGGAGGAGATGGAATGAGTAATATATATATGGAAAACGAATCAAATAACTTGGAAAACAAGCCGGCAACGGCCTTATGGATAACTTTAAAGATTTTTTCAGCGTTTTTTGTGATTGCTTTTTTTGTTTTTTCCGGATTTGTCTTTAACAATAACAGAAATAGGGACAGACTGGCCGGAGAGCAATATATTGATATCTCAGACGGTTTTACAATAACCTATCCGAAGGGCTGGCGAATAGAGAGATCCAATACGTCTCCCATTAAAAGCAAGAATCAGACAGTGATTTCTTTTACTAATCCGGTAGGAGACATAGCAGATAAATTCCTAGGGTCAGCCAATCTTACGATTTTCTTTGATTATGCCGAAGGGCCGCTTGACTTGGATATTTACAGAAATATCATAAAAAGCGATATGACTCACAGCCTTGATAGCTTCGATATCTTAAAAGAGGAAAAAATCTCTGTAAACGGATTAGACGGCTACTTAATATTAGCAAGCGATAAAGGGTTTAAAGATGAGGCTTTCAGCAAAAAGACTTCATACAAGTCCCTTATATTTATGACGACAGAAGAAAAAAGCAATCGTGAGTTTTTCATTTGGGCTACGGCTTTTGAATCAAGCTGGCCTAAGTATGAGAAGCTGTTTGAAAATTGCATCAGAAGCTTTAAGATTCCCCAGTAAAAATATGAAGAATATCATTAAGAAATTCATTCCCGGATTTTTGCTTGGTTACTACCATTTATTTATGGTTTTTTCAGGCACAGTCTTTTACGGTTTTCCCGGAAAGAATAAAAAGATGAGGATTATCGGGGTGACGGGAACAAGCGGGAAATCAACGACAGTCGATCTTATTTCAAGAATATTTGAAGAAGCAGGATTTAAAGCCGCATCTCTGTCGACAGTGCGTTTTAAAATCAATGAAAAAGAATGGGAGAACAGGCTTAAGATGACCATGCCCGGGAGGATGAAGATTCAGAAGTTTTTAAAAGAAGCACTAGATAGCAAATGCGAATTTGTCGTCATGGAAGTATCTTCTGAAGGCATACGTCAGAACAGGCACAGATTCATTAATTTTGACTGCGCTGTTTTTACAAATCTCTCGCCCGAGCATATTGAATCGCACGGAAGCTTTCTAAAATACAAAAATGAAAAATTAAAGCTTTTTAAAACAACAAAAAACATCCATGTCATAAACAAAGACGATCCAAGCGCAAAAGATTTTTTAAATATTGACGCAAGGCAGAAAATAGCTTTCGGGATGAAAGATGTTCAAAATATTGTTTTAAAATCTGACGGAGTAAGTTTTAGCATCAAGGGGATAGATTTTAATCTTAATCTGTCAGGAGAATTTAACGTGTATAATGCTTTGGCGGCAATATCTGCTGCAGAAGTATATGGTATTGATTTAAAAATATGCAAGAAAGCCTTGGAATCAGCCAAGGGCATTTCAGGCAGGATGGAAATAGTTTTAAAAGAGCCCTTTAAAGTGGTTGTTGATTACGCTCATACTCCTGTTCAGCTTGAGAATGTGTACAAGACGCTCTCGGGAAATCTTATCTGCGTACTCGGTTCCTGCGGCGGAGGAAGGGATAAATGGAAGAGGCCGATGCTGGGGAAAATCGCAGAAAAGTATTGCAAGAGAGTAATAATCACAGATGAAGACCCTTATGATGAGGACCCAAGCCAGATTTTATCTCAAATAAAATCTGGAATTTCAAATTTCAAATTTCAAATTTCAAATTTTTACGAGATTTTAGACAGAAAAGAGGCGATTAAAAAGGCGATAAAATTAGCAGAGCCCAAGGATACGGTCATAATCACAGGCAAGGGATCTGAGCCTTGGATGTGCGTGAAAAACAATAAAAAGATACCTTGGAGCGATAAAGATATTGTTAAAGAAGCTGTGGGGATAAAGTAAATTCATGCTGTCAATTATTGTGGTATAATTTATTAATTAATAACTAATAAAAATAATATGAAAAATATTGAAAAAGCTTTCGTAACGCTCGCCCTGTTTTTATTTATAACTGCCTGGCTTCTATCTTTATACGCGTATGCAGGACAAAATATTCTTGTCTTAAATCAAAGGGCTCAGATTTTGAATACTACTTCAAATACAATTGAAAAAAGCACAACCGTAAATTCAAGCAGCTTGACATTGCCCTCGACATTAGAAACTGTTCCGACTTCAGGATCAAGCGCTAGCGGAACTCTAAAGCCGGCAGGCCGGTTTATTTATCCTTTGGCAAGTAATTCAGTATCTTCAAAGGTGGAGATAAAATTCGAAGTTCCTGATTCCATTTCCGTTGAGCTGTATATGCGGAGAGTCGAATCATCCACTGAAATATATCTTGGATATTCCCGCGCCGCAGCAACTAATGTCTGGTCGTATTATTGGGACAGCACTTCTACTCCGAACGGAAGCTACTATATCATTCCGTACATTTCAAACAAATACGGCAGATATGCCGGAACTCCCGTATCTATATCCGTAAGCAATCAAGTCCAGCAGTCAACGGCTCAAGTCACTCAATTGAAAGAGCAGATTGCAACCACAGAGGATTCAATAGCTAGCCAGGAGACAAAACTGGGCGAGACGCAGGATCAGATAAATACTTTGGCAGCACAAAAAACAGGAGAGATATCTAATGATGCAAAAACTATTTTGCCTCCTGAGAAAATGCCTGTCGTAAATAAAGAGCTTGACGCTTTGTCATCGAAGATAATGAATAATGCCGAGATTTTTCAGAAGCAGGAGCTGGACAAGTCAAAGCAGGAGATAACTACCAAGGCAAATGAGGTTACCGATCTGATTGTTAATTCTTCAACTGATAAGCCGAAAACAGAAGAGATAAAAGACAAGATAGGAAGCCTTGTAAGCGATTCCATCGGGAAGCTGGATCAGTATTTTGCTGAAAAGCAAAAGCTTGATCAGACTCAAAAAGAATTAGTCGTAAAAGATTCCGACAATGACGGATTGCCGGATCAGGAAGAAATACGGCTAGGCACGGATCCTTTCAGCCCGGATACCGACGGAGACGGATTTATTGACTCTTCGGAGGTCAAGCTGGGATACGATCCTTTGTCAGCTTCTCCTGCAGATAAAGTGGTATACCAGAATCCGAAAGAAACCCTGACTGCTGTTTCAGAAACTTACAAGGTTGAAAAAGTTGAATTAGTCGAGTCCCCTCAAAATAAAGCTGAAAAAGTATTAAAGATTCAGGGAAAAGCTCCGGCAAACAGCTTTGTCACCATATATATTTATTCGACTCCTACGATAGTCGTTACAAAAGCCGATGCAAACGGAAACTGGGAGTATACCCTAGACAAGCCTTTAGCTGACGGCAGGCATGCGGTTTATGCCAGCGTTACAAATAACAAAGGAGATATTGAAAAGGTATCCCAATCATTTGATTTCGCCAAAGCGGAAGACAGCATCATAAAGCTTCTTGCCCCGTCAAAGGGTAATACCGAATCTCCTGTGCAGAATATCAACAGGATTTTCATAATCATGATTGTGATAGCGGTTGTCTTGGCGATTGTATTCGTAGTGTTAGTTTTAGGAATATATTTAAGCCAGCATAATAAATGATAAAAATTTTTACGCCTTAAAAATTTTCTAAATGATTAAAAGCTTTTTTACCGGAATTTTCAAATTCATAGCCCATTATCCCGGGATTCTCTATTCCGTGCTTTTGATTTTAGTCCTGCCTGCGCTTTTGTACTTCAATGCTTATCTGACGCTTGAAGCTTTGCAGAAAAACATTGATTACGGCCTTCAGACAAAAGCCTTGATGGTTGAAAACATCTTAAGCAACCTATTCTCTGATTATTTCAGCGTTCCAGACGTCTTGCAGCAAAAGCTGGATAAGATTACCTTGGAAAATCCGGAGATTAAAGACCTTACGGTCTTAAAAGAAGGCAAGGGAGGCAATTTTCTTGTCTTAGCTTCGCAGAATAAGGAGAATATCGGGGCTAAAGTAAGCAATACTTCCTTGGCAATAGCGTATTCCAGAGGCGAACCGATCGCTGAGCTCGGCACTGTTGGCGGAGAAAGGTTTTGGAATGTAGTTAATCCGGTTTTTAACAAAACCACAAATGAAAAAGAAGGGCTGGTGAGCATTTCTTTGTCTTTGGCTGATTCAGACATTTTAATAAGCCGGGCGATACTACGGTCATATATCATTGTGTTTTTGACAATACTCTTAAGCTTGTTTTTGATCTTGCAGCATACGAAGCTGTTCAACTATGTTTCTTTGTCAAAGAAATTAGAAGATTTGGATAAGATGAAAAATGATTTTATCCGCATGACTACCCATGAGCTAAGAAGCCCTATTGTGGCGGTAAGGGGGTATATAGAGATACTGGAGGGAGATTTGAAAGGCAAGGTGGAAGGCAGGCAGAAGGAATCTTTGGAGCGCGTAAGCATATCTGCTAAGAACCTCAATGACTTAGTCGATGATATCTTAGAAGTTTCAAGGATCGAGCAGGGACGGCTTGATTTCACTCCTGAAAGGATAGATGCGGGAGAAAGGATAAAGAGCATCTTGGAGGAATTGAAGATAAAAGCAGATCAGAAGAAGCTGGAGCTCATACCGGAAATAGTTGAAGGCGGTTATTTCATCAGCGCCAATTCAAACAGATTCCGCCAGGTTATTGTCAATTTGGTTGAAAATGCTATTAAATATACTATTACCGGAAGCGTGAGAATCAGGACAAAAGTTAGCGATGTAAAGAATCTTTACATCATTGAAATAAAGGATACGGGATTGGGGATTTCAGCCGAAGGCCAGAAAAGATTGTTTGAGAAATTCTACAGGGTCCGGACAGAAAAGAATGCCGGCATACCGGGGACAGGATTGGGTTTATGGATAGTAAAGCAGATTGTCGAGAAGATGGGCGGAGAGATTAACGTTGAAAGCATGGAAGGAGCAGGCACGAAATTTACAATAACATTTCCGCTATTAATAGATAAAAAAAATAAAGTATAAATATATGTCAAACTTTGAAAAACCGCCCATACCATCATTTGAAAATGATGATTTCGATTACAAAAAAGAAAAGCCTGTTTTAGAAAAGAATGAAGTGAAAGAAGAAGAGCTTGAAGAAGCAGTTGAAGCCCAGAAAGAAGAGTTGGAAGAAGAAGCGGATATCAAAAGCAAGCGCTCCAAAGGAGCGGTAGGATTTTTAGGCAAAGCTGCCATAGCAATTGCTTCCATCTTCGGGGGAAGAGAAGTCAAGGCGGATGAGCCTCCTTTGCCGCCTGAAAGGCCCACTGCCGGATACAAGGTTCCGGAATACAAAGTCCCTGAATACAAATACAATGGCCCGAGCTACAGCTCCGGAGTTTCAAGGCGCGGTTCTTCTGGCCCGGCTATAGGCGAAAGGCAGGAAAGAGGCGGGATGATTGTCACCAGTAAAAGCCTGGCTGACATGCTTGGCGTAGCTAAAGTGAAAGACTTAGGAGACGGAAAGTTTGCGGTGTATAAAGGGAAGACAAAATATATTGAAATAGATTCCGAATGCCTTCAAAAAATGGCGGAATTGCAGGCAAGGTATAATTATCATTACGGGATGTCGAGATTTAAAATGAGGGCAGATGCTATGAAGAATATGCGCGCAGATATGAAAGAGCTTATTGAAAGGGAAGGGATAGAAGTGGAGATAGAAAAAGATTCTTCCGTAAAAGATGTTGAGCCGGTGAAAAAGACGATTAAGAAAGAAACGGCAAAGAAGCCGAAGATAAGCAAAAGCGATTATGAAAGAGATGCGGGAGTTTACGACCGCTTTGATAAATAACATATGAATTTTGAAAAACTGCCGGAAAATATCGAGAGTAATGCCGAAGAGATTGAAGATGAATTGGATGCTCAGGAGGAAGGATTAAAAAAAGAGATTACTCAAAAAGAATACGGAAAACTTGCTAAAATAGCAAGGCGGTTTATTTTTCAAATAGATCATGGGTAAACATATATGATTTCTTTAAATGACAAGGATCTGAAAAAAGCCATTGCCGAGAAGCTTCACTTGAGCGGTTTTTCTAAAATTCAGCAGGAAAAGATAATAGATAAAATCTTAGAAAATGTTTCTTTAAAAGCAAGCATTCTGCTTTTAGATAGATTAAGCGAAGAGGAGCGAGATGAATTTTCAAAGCTTAAAGATCAGAAATCAGTAATGGATTTCTTAAACAAAAAAACAATAGATATTTATTCAATTGTCGACGAAGCGATTTCAATAATTATCAATGATTTGAAGAAAATCAAGGGAAAAATGGAATAAGTTAGTCCCCTTGCTTTAATACCAAATCCGATGTAATGTATAGAAGATATCTTAAAGGATGTCTTTTGTTTTTTTAATAAGTTTATGAATAAAAAAATGCCTAAAGATTTTTTAATTAGCCATAAAAAAATGCCTAAATCATTAAGAAGATACGTAAGAACCGAAAAAGCCAGAATAAGAAGGGTGGTTTTAAGTATAATAGAGCAGGATAAGCAGATTAATGACCTATATCTTAAATTGGCTCAAAAGCCGGAGGTACTGAGCCAAAGTGAAGTGCCGGAAATTAAGAAAGCAGCAAAAATAGTGAAGAAAAAAGCCAAGGTTTAATAATTTAATCATTGAAAATTGATTAAAAATTTAAAATTTTAAATTAAAAATTATTATGAGGGTATCTGATATCCAAAAATTATCTATACAAATGGGTATAAAGGCTGATTTTCGAAAAGAAGGGGAGATTAAAGACATTTTAGAAAGAAAGAGGAAGAAATATGATAAGTTAAGCGAAAAAGAGAAAGCTGATTTCGATACAGAAGAATTGGAAAATCCATATATGGATTCTTCGGTTCATAATATCTCTGAAGACAAGGATATTTTAAAAGTTATGGCCGGCATTGATATTGATGCCGCAGAAATACTGATGGCAAAGAGCTTGGGAGATATTGATTTAGTCATTGCTCATCATCCGACAGGAAAGGGATTGGCGCACTTGGCTGACGTGATGGATCTTCAAGCTGATGTATATAACTATTACGGGGTGCCTATCAATGTGGCTGAAGGATTGATGAAAGAAAGGATTTCTGAAGTGGCTCGTGGAGTAAACGGAGCAAATCATAATAAGACTCCTAATGCCGCCAGATTGGCGAAAATAAATCTGATGAATTCCCATACTCCATGCGATAACTTAGCTGCACAATACTTGAAAGGATTGATTGAATCAAGAAATCCTAAAACAGTAGGAGATATCATAGATATATTAAAGGAAGTGCCGGAGTATAAAGAAGCGTCAAAGATTGGAGTAGGCCCGAAGATATTTGTCGGCTCTCCTGATAACCGTTGCGGCAAGATTGCTTTAAGTGAAATCACCGGAGGGACAGAAGGCTCTCCGAAACTGTATGATAAAATGGCTAATGCCGGAATAGGCACTGTCATTGGAATGCATGTCTCAGAAGAGCATAAGAAGGAAGCTGAAGCCAGCAATGTAAACATTGTCATTGCCGGCCATATCTCATCTGATTCCTTGGGAATGAATCTATTCTTAGATGAATTAGAGCGTCAGGGAATTGAAATAGTGCCGACATCAGGACTGATAAGAGTATCAAGAGTGAATAAATAAAAAAAGCAGGCGAGAGCCTGCTTTTCGGTTGTTTATGAAATTGGATTAAGCGTCAGAAATATGTTTGAGGTTTTTTCTTCAAACGTTTTAAAAGATATATTTATTATCCCTTTCCATGCTTTCTGAAGTAATTTTATCTGTTGATCGAAATGATCAATATTATGAAAGCCGAAAGATCTTACCTGAAAAAAATTGCCGTAACGTTCGTCAGCCAAAAGTTTCGGCAAAATGGTTTTTTCCAGATGCAAACGGGATTGAGTCGGAAAAGAATCAGGAACGAGTTTCATCAGCAAGGAAATCAGACGTTCTTTTTCCTCCCGTATTTTGTCAAAATATTCAGCGACTGAGCCTAGATTAAGAGCTTTTTTGGGTATTTTCATCGGCATGGCATGCTCCTTTTTGAGTTGGAAATGAACAATGTGATATATCTTACCTGTATTTTCAATTAAGTCAAATAAAAAGGCGGACTTTATGGGCCCGCTTTTGGACTTGTTATTGGCATAAATCATAGAAGATGCAATAAGGTTCAACGTCGTAGGAATTAAAAATCTTTTTCGAATTTATGGAAGACATTTGTATGATTCCTTTCCAAGCTATTTGCAGTAATTCCATTTCCTTTTTAAGGTGTTCGTAGCCGGTAAATCCGAAATCCGTCGTAGAATAATGATAGCGGCATTTTTTATGGACAATCAATTGGTATAAGACTGTTTTTAAGTGTTTGTGAAAATCTGTCGGAAGCGAATTGGGAGCATAGCTGAGTAAGAGCTCAATTATATGCTTTTTTATTTCTTCCATGTAGGATAAAAGGTTGGAAATTTCTTCTTTCCTTAGCGTTTTTAAGGTTGGCTTAGCCATGGTATCCTCCTTTCAAGTTTGAAAAGAACAATAGGGTAATGCTATCAGGATTTAGGGTTAAATCAAGGTTTTTACCATATACGTGTCTTTCAGTTTATAATTTAACTTTCTGTAGTAAGGTCTTACTCCGATTCCAGATATTACAGATATTTCCTTTATTTTGTGTTTTTTAGCAATATTCTCAGCTTCGAGCATCAGCTTCTTGCCTAATCCTTTATGCTGGGAGCCGGAATCTTTCTTTCCCACAGGAGTCATTTGTCCGTAGGTATGAAGTTCTCTAATCATGGCTTCGTTGTTTGCTATCCTTAAGCGGAGAAGGCTATACAGCCTTTCCCTATTTTTACTCTCATAGCTTAAAAATATCTCTTTTCCGCCTGAGGATTGGTATTCTTGCTTGAATAAATATAGCTTTTCGTCGGGGATATAGTTATCTTTTACTTCCCTGCATCTGATGCAATTGCATCTCCAGCCTTCGTCTTTAATTTCCCATAATATTATTTGCCTTAGGTTGGAAATATTCTTAGGGCCCAAAGCTATCTTCTCTGATGGTATGTCCCTGATGATTCTTTGGATTCTTACGTAATACGGCGCGTTTTTCTTTATGAATTTGATTAAATCAATCAATTGTTCTTTTGTATACGGCTTATGATTCAGTTTCCTGATATTTCTGTACAGCGGTGCTTCTTTTAAGACAGCTAGAGGGTATATTTTCAGTAAATCCGGTTGGAAGTCTTGGTTTTTAAATAATTCTAAAAACATCTGCTTGTCTTTTTTAATGCTTGAGCCCGGGAGATTAGGCATCATTTGATAGCATATTTTAAAGCCAGCGTCTTTTAGAAGCTTTGTTGCTAGAATTGTTTCTTTGATTAAGTGTCCCCTTCTGTTTAATTTTAAGATATCGTCGTAAATGCTTTGAATTCCCAATTCAACTCTTGTTACGCCTAATTCCCTTAGGCGCTTGATCTCATATTTTGTGATGTAATCGGGCCTTGTTTCAATTGTGATGCCTATCATCCTGTGCTTTGCTTTTTCATTTTTCTTCTGTTCTGTTTCTAGCAGGTTTGAAAATTTAGTCTTTGAAAATTTATTGTAAATTGAAAATTGTAAATTGGAAATTTGAGAAGTATCTTTCTCATTGCATGCTTGGAAACATCTTATGACAAACCATTTTTGATATGAACGTGGATAAAATGACCACGTGCCTCCGATGATTCGTAAATCTACCTTGTCCGTAGGATGGCCGTTGGCTTCCAAGGCCTTGATTCGATTCTTTGTTTGCAAGTACGGGTCGAATTTATTGATTATGGCCCGCATCACGGCCGGCTCTCTTGATAGATAGCTTTTAGGGATTCCTTTTTCTTTGGGACAGTAAAGGCATTTGCCCGGGCAGTCAAAGGGTTTTGTCAGTACTGAGACTACTACTATGCCGGATAAGGAGCGGATCTTTCTTTTTCTTAAAATTAAAGCAAAAGCATCGTTTTTTTTGATGCTTTTATTTAGCACTAAATTATGATATGCTTTCAGTAAATCAGCGTTAGAGGGATTGGTGATTTTAATCTTTTCAGCAATCTTTCTTTTAGCTTTTTCTAAGTCAAAACTGCTCTTAATTAGGTTACATTTTATTAAATTTTTTACTTCTTCCTGTAATTTATCCATGAAAAAAGAATACGCAAGCTATTTATTGAATAAGACTAAAGCGGATTATAACCTAATAAGCGAGGAGTTTTCAAGGACAAGGTGGTTTGTATGGGAAGAGACAAAGTTCCTCTTCAATGACTATGCTAAAGATAGAGATAAGGTATTAGATATTGGGTGTGGCAACGGCAGGTACTTTGAGCTTTTAAAAAATACCGATTATGTAGGAATAGATAATTCTTCGAAATTAATCGAAGAGGCAAAGAAGAAGTATCCGGAAGCGAACTTTCTTGTTGCTGATGCTTTAGATATTCCTTTTGGAGATAACACCTTTGATAAAGTATACAGCATAGCTGTACTTCATAATATTCCTTCAAAAGAATTAAGATTAGAGTTTTTAAATGAAGCCAATAGGGTTTTAAAGGATAAGGGGGTATTAATTCTAACTGTTTGGAAGTTTCACAGATTCAGTGATTACCTTCGATTGTTTAAGAATAGCATTTTAAAACTGGTGGGGAAATCAAAGCTAGATTTCAAGGATTTCTTAGAGCCTTGGTCGGATAAGACATTGAGATATTTTCATTGGTTTTCGAAGAAAGAATTGGAAAAGATGATAGAAAAAGCAGGATTTAGGGTAAAAGAAATCGGGGTGATTAGGAATAAAAAGGGCAACCGCCGAAACATTTACATAATTGCTGAAAAATCATAAATTTTAGCTTTAAAAAATGGGAAAGTTTAATTTTAATCAGGAAGAATTTGAAAAGGTTAAAAGTGAGGCTGAAAAAATTTATGAAATATTTGGTTTAGTTCATTGTCCTTATTTTTCTGAGAAGATAGCATTTAACGCGAAAGGGCTTCGTCATCTAAAGTTTAAATCAGACCAGCAAGCTCGTTCTCAGGAAGATCAATATCCGAGGTTAAAGCTTTTGCATCTTGCGCCGCAGGTATTAAATAAATCACATACTCTTCAGGGAATTTGGAAAACAAAACGGTTTGAATCCAATAAAA
>Ga0315276_10002752_pt1 | contig 16073 bp, 15 predicted proteins | sample YL17G05_0_MG_FD_204542 | JGI IMG/M metagenome (GOLD analysis project Ga0315276, IMG submission 204542) | Sediment microbial communities from Yellowstone Lake, YNP, Wyoming, USA - YL17G05_0 | ecosystem: Environmental > Aquatic > Freshwater > Lake > Sediment | place: USA: Wyoming | collected... | reverse complement strand
ACCAATCTGCTGCTTTCGACGCACAAATACTGACGGCGCGCGGCTGTATCATGCGGCCCCGCGTCGATCGCACGAACGGACCCGGAGGCCACGCATGTACGAGCTCTACGTCGGCAACAAGAACTATTCGTCGTGGTCGCTGCGGCCATGGGTTCTGCTGCGGGCGCGCGACATTCCGTTCGTCGAACACATCAAGCCGTTTGCGCGCGGCTCGAACTTCGATGCGTTCCGTGCCTTCTCGCCTTCGGGCAAGGTGCCCTGCCTGCGCGACGGTGAAACCGTGGTGTGGGATTCCCTTGGCATCAGCGAGTTCCTCGCCGAGCGCCATCCGGGCCTCTGGCCGGCTGACGCCACGGCACGCGCATGGGCGCGCTGCGCGGCAGCAGAAATGCACTCGGGCTTCGCCACGCTGCGCAACGTCTGCACGATGAACGTCGGACTGCGCGTGCAGCTGCACACGCAGGCGCCCGCGCTCGTCGCCGACACCCGCCGCATCGACGAACTGTGGAACGAAGGCCTGACGCGCTTCGGTGGACCGTTCCTCGCCGGCCCCGGGTTCACGGTGGTCGATGCGTTCTACTGCCCCGTGGCGTACCGCGTGCGTACTTACGGCATCGAACTGACGGGCAAAGCCCTGCAGTACGTGCAGCGCCTGCTCGAACTTCCCGCGATGCGCGACTGGGAGCGGGCTGCGCTCGCCGAGACCTGGCGTGAAGTCGACCACGAGACGGAAGTGCTGCAAGTCGGTGTCGTCACCGCCGACTATCGCGCGCCGGCAGCTGCGCAATGAGCGAGCGCATCGACACGCTCGAATTCAAAGTGGCGCACCTCGAGCGGGCACTGCAGGAATTGAGTGACGTCGTCTACCGGCAGCAGCGCGAACTCGATTCGCTGCGCGACCGCAACCAGCACCTGCTCGCACAGGTGCAGCAGCTCGAGGAACGTGGCGGCGACCCGAACCGGGTCGACATCCCGCCGCACTACTGACGTGGCGATGCATCCCCTGAGCGGAGCCAAGGCCGGCTGGGTCGTGTACGCCGCCGCGCTCACGTTCTGCGTGCTCGCGGGCGAGGCCGTGAATCTCTCGCGCGGCGGCGAGGTGACCGCGCTCACGCTTGGCAACTGGACGCTGAGCGCCGCGCTCCTCACGGCGCTCTGGGGTTACGCGCTGCAGCGTCGCATCGGCAGCGCAGGCTACTGGCGCGCCGTGTTCTGGCTGGTCCTGTTCGCCAACGCAGTCATGCTCATTCCTGTGCTGCTGGGCGATCGCGCCGTCGCGCTGTTCACCGCGGCGCTCACGCTGCTGATCGTTCCTGCGTACCTGGCCGCTTACCTCTACGCGTATCGCAGCCCGGCCCTCTGGAGTCCACGCGCGCTGGCGTGAGCCGCCGCTAGCCGCTCGCCAGCAGCGCGCCCACTTCGAGCAGGCCCGGCCGCTCGACGATCGCGTTCTGGCCGAACGTCACGCCGTGCAGGTCGCCGTCCCAACGATACGTCTTCAACGTGCGCAGCGGTTCGTCGCCCTGCGGCACTGCCGTGGCCTGGTCCGTCGTCGTGATGATGCAGCGGGTACAGGGCTTCACGATTCGCAGCCGCATCCGCTCGTTCTCGAGCCCAAGGATCGCGTCCTCGGCGTAAGGCGCGCAGCCGTCCAGGTAGACGTTCGGCCGGAAGCGATCGACGGACAGCGGTGACGGCAGGCGGGAGTTAAGGTCGTCGAGCGAGGCGCGCGAAAGCACCAGCACCGGGTAGCCGTCCGCAAACGCACTCGTGCCCGCCAACCCCTGTGACCAGGCGGGGTCGGTAGGCCGTGGGCGAGCGTCGTCGAAACGCACGAGCCGCACGTCGCGGCGCAGGTGCTCGCCGAACCAGCTCGCGGCCGCATGACCTTCATCGAAGGCCTGCACGCGGTCGCGCCAGACGGTGACCTCGACCGACGCTGCACGACCCGATCGCTGCAGCGGCACGGCCAGTTGCGGCAGGCCTGGCGCAGAAAGCTCGAGGTGGTGGTCGTGCAGCGCCGTGCCGACCAGCGCCAGCCGCGGTGCTTCGCGCTGCGTGAGGAAGCGCCCGTCGGGCGACACCACCATCCACTCGCGATCGTACTGCAGCCCGCGTGGCGTCAGCCGTGCCTGCAGCGGTGAAATACCGCGACAGGACTTGACCGGGTAAACGAAGAGCGAAGCGATCGTGAGCACGAGCGCGAGCATAACGCAGTGACGAGGGTATTCCTGTCATGGTCGCGGCGCCCGGGCGCGAGCGAAGCCGCGGAGATCCCTGCGGTCAGTTGGCGAGCTGCAACGGCGCCGGGCGTCCCACCTGGTAACCCTGGACGAAGTCGACGCCCATGCGGCGCGCCGAATCGAGCGCGCTCAGGTCTTCGACCTGTTCGGCGATCACCTTGAAATTGAGCGATCGCGCGAGCTTGACCATCGCGGTCACCATCGCCTGGTTCACGTTGTCGGAGGCCAGGTTGCGGATGAACGAGCCGTCGATCTTGAGGTAATCGAGTGAGAGGTGCTTCAGGTTCGCGAACGAGCTCAGGCCGCGGCCGAAGTCGTCGAGCGCGAACTGGCATCCCATGCCATGCAGCACGCCGATGAAGCGGCGTGCGTGCTCGATGTTGGTGATCACCGAGTTTTCGGTGACTTCGAAACAGATGCGGCTCGGCGCAACGCCGGTGCGATCGAGGCACTCGACCACGAACTCGAGGAAGGCGCCGTCGCCGAGCGTCTGCCCGGACAGGTTGATGCAGAGACTGCGGTCGGGCGCGAGACGGATGGCCCCGCGCGCCAGCAACGTGAGCGAGGTCTGCACGACCCACCGGTCCACGTGCGGCATCAGTCGATAGCGTTCAGCCGCGCGCATGAATTCGGCAGGGGCAATCGACACCCCGCGGTCGTCCTTGAGCCGCAACAGGATCTCGAGGCCGGGACCGCCTTCCTGCGCGTCCGGCGAGGCATGCATGATCGGCTGCGCGTGCAGCTCGAAGCGGTCGTCCTTGAGCGCCGACTGCAGCAGCTGCAGCCACAGGATCTCGCCGCGGTGGCGGGCATCGGCTTCGTCACGCGCCGAGTACACATGGACGTGGCCGCCCTGGTTCTTCGCGACGTAGCAGGACGAATCCGCAGCGTGCAAAAGGTCTTCGATGGAGGTGCTCTCGACCGTAATTTCGACCAGGCCGACGCTCACGCCGATGCCGAAGATCTTGTCTTTCCAGACGAAGCGGTGATCGTTGACCGCGCGCACGACGTCGTCGGCAATCTGCCGGGCCTTCTCGAGGGGGCAGCCCGCGAGCAGGATGGCGAACTCGTCGCCACCGAGGCGGCCGACGGTGTCCGAATCACGGACCGCGTCCTTGATGAGTGCGGCGACCTCCCGCAACATGCTGTCGCCCGCGACGTGGCCGCATTCGTCGTTGACGGCCTTGAAGCGGTCGAGGTCGAGGTAGCACAGCACGTGCCGCGCGCCACCCCTCGTCGCTTCCAGCGCTTCCTCGAGCCGGCGCTCGAACTCGCGGCGGTTCACCAGCCCGGTGAGGGCGTCGTGGCTCGCCTGGTACGTCATTGCCCGCGTGAGGCCACGCAGGTCGCTCACGTCGCGCAGCGCGATGACGGCGCCGTCGACGCGGCCGTTCGCGTCGCGCATGGGCGACACCGTCAGTTCGATCGAACGCTCGCCTTCGCTTGCGGCCGAGACGAGCATGCCGCGACGACCGAGGCTCACGCGCGTTCCCGTCGTCAGGCTCTGCCGCACGGGGTCACTGGCCGCCTTGCGGTCGCCTTCTTCCACCAGCTCGATTACGTCGCCGAGCGTACGGCCGAGGATTTCGCTGACGGGTTTGCCGATCAGTTGTTCGCCGGACGAGTTGATGTAGACGATGCGGCCGTCGACGTCGGTTGTGAGCACGCCCTCGGCGAGTGAATCCAGGGCCTCCCACGCGCTGCCGTGGCTGCGCAAACTGCTCGTATCGGCGGGCGCGTGCGGTGCCATTTCGACGCCGGTCACGATCACGGCGGGGCGGCGATCCAGCATCGTGCGCGCGAAACTGAGCTCGAGACGGTGCGGCTTGCCAGCGGCATCCGGCTGCAGTTCGACCTCGAGCCGCACAGGCGCGACTTCGCCCGCCGCATGGCGACGCAGGTATTCGGTGACGAGTTCGGCGTAGTCGGCGTGGACCAGGTCGGCCAGGCGGCGGCCGAAGAGCTTGCCGGGATTCACCACACCCGTGAGTTCGGCGAAGCGTGCGTTCGCCAGCTGGATGCCGTCGCGTTCGACCAGCATCGCTTCGGTCATCGTCTCGAGCAGCCGCCGGTAGACGGACTCGCGCTCTTCGCGCGCCGAGCTCTCGTCCTGCAGTCGTTCGATCAGGCGGTCGACGCCGCCCGCGATCTCGCCCGCACTGCCTTCGCCGGCATGGGGTGCAAGGCGCTCCGCTAGGTCGCCGCTGTCGGCCACGGCCTGCACCCGCTCGCCGAGTTCGCGCAGGCGGTGAAACTCGCGCGCACGCTGCAGCAGGGCCACGGCCAGCACGACCGCTATGGCACCCAGCAGGACAAGCGCGAACATCAAGGTGTCATTCTCCGGGCTGGCCATGTCCCTGTCGGCCGCGGACACCCGCGTTCCAGCAAGGTGTTGTAGTTGTTTTCGTGCATGCCCCAGGCTTGCGTCCGCAGCATATAGGAACGTGTCGCGCACACCTTCTGGATTCACCATAATCCACAGGCAGTTTGGCTTGTCGCGCCGGCGCCGAGACCTTAACCTTCGCGCCGGCCACGCGGCCGGAACCCCGTCCCCTCCGTCCCGGAATCACCCGCATGTTTGACGTCCAATTCGCCCGCCGCCAGATGATCGAACAGCAGGTCCGCGCCTGGGAGGTCCTGGACCTCAAGGTGCTCGATGCCCTGCGCGAAGTTCCCCGCGAAGAGTACGTCCCGGCCGCCTATCGTGAGGTCGCCTTCGCCGACACCAGCGTGCCGCTGGCGCATGGCCAGTGCATGCTGCCCCCGAAGGTGGAAGGCCGCATCCTGCAGTCGCTCGAGATCCAGCCGCACGAGCACGCGCTCGAAGTTGGCACCGGCACCGGTTTTTTCGCGGCCTGCATCGGGCAACTGGCCCGCAGCGTGCGCACCATCGACCTGTTCCCGGACTTCGTCGCCGGCGCCACGGAGGCGTTTGCGCGCACCGGCATCCACAACGTCGTCGCCGAGACGGCCGACGCGATGCAGTTCGCCGAACGCAACGCGTACGACGTCATCGCCCTGACCGGCTCGCTGCCGATCTACGATGCCCGATTCGAGCGAGCCCTCAAGGTCGGCGGCCGGTTGTTCGCCTGCGTCGGCAACGGCCCGATGCTCGAGGCGGTCCGGGTGACCCGCACCGGGCCGTCGGACTGGTCGCGCGAGAGCCTGTTCGAGACGGGGATGCCCGCCCTGCTGCACGCGCCGGAATCGCCCAAGTTCGTTTTTTGAACCTGCGAGGTTGGGGGGCTAGCCAATCGGCCCGCAGGTGATATAGTCTAGTACAACACTAGTTGACCAATCGCGCGGCCTTGGCCGCCACGGTGTACTCATGACGACGAAATCCTTCCTTCTCGCCTGCAGCGTCGCTGCTGCCTTGCTGGGCACGGCCCCGGTCCGGGCCGAGAACCTGATCGAGGTGTACCTGGACGCGGTCCGCAGCGATCCGCTGGTGCGCGAAGCCGAGGCCCGGCGCTCCGCCGCGCTGGAAGCCAAGCCGCAGGCGCGTGCCCTGTTGCTGCCGCAGATCAACGTCAACGGGCAGTTGTACACGGCCAATGCCGATGGCGAGTCGACCTTTCCGCAAGTGAACCCGGCCACTGGCAATATCGTCACGGTCGGCAACAAGAGCTCGACCGACGTCAGCCAATACTGGGATTACAGCGCCGAACTTACCCAGACCGTGTTCCGGTGGGACCAGTGGCAGGAATTGAAGCGCGCCGATTCGCAGGTGGCGGTGGCCGAGGCGACGTATCGCGCTGCACAGCAGGACCTGCTCGTGCGGGTCTCGCAGGCCTATTTCGACGTGCTGGCCGCCGAGGACACGCTCGGCGCGGCGCAGGCAACGCTCGAAGCGTTCAGCCGCCAGCTCGAGCAGGCCGAGAAACGTTTCGAAGTCGGCTTGATCGCCGTGACGGACGTGCAGGAATCGCGCGCCGCGCACGACAGCGCGACCGCGGGCGTCATTGCCGCCAAGCGCACGCTGGCGACCGCGCAGGAAGCGCTGCGCGAACTCACCGACAAGGACTACAAGGCGTTGGTGAAGCCGGCGGAACAGATGCCGCTCAACAAGCCGGACCCGGAGGACGAGCAGGCGTGGGTCGACCTCGCGCTCGCCAACAACCTCGCCGTGGTCGCAGCGCGCCTGAATTCGGAAGTGGCGAGCGCCAACGTCAAGATCGCGGAGGGTGGCCACATGCCGACGGTCGATCTCTTCGCCCAGTACAACGAGAGCAACCGCGACGCAACGCAGACGAACCAGTCGTTCAACCCGTCGGATCCCCTCAGCTCAGGTGACCGCGTGGGCGGCTCGGCCGACTCGAACACCACCAGCGACGTGATCGGCCTGCGCTTGAATATCCCGATCTTCAGCGGCGGCGGGACCCAATCACGCGTGCGCGAGCAGGTGCACCTGCACCGCGCGGCACGCGAGAAACTCGAGGGCACCATGCGCTCGGCCGAACGAGAGACGCGTGATGCGTACCTCGGCGTGCTGGCTGAAAAGGCGCGCGTGCAGGCGCTGAGCCAAGCCGTGAAGTCGAGCCAGACCGCGCTCGAGGCGACGGAAGCCGGCTTCGAGGTCGGCACGCGCACGACGGTCGACGTGCTCGATGCGCGTCGGCGCCTGTTCGAAGCGCAGCGCGACTACGCCCGCAGCCGCTACGACTACCTGATCAACATCGTGCGCCTCGAGTCGGCCACCGGTGGCCTGAAGCAGGACGACCTCGACGCGATCAACGGCTTCCTGACGCAGCCGACGACGCTGCCCGTGGTCAGGCCGAAATCTTGAGCAGCGGCTCGATCATCGCGACCAGGCGGTCGACCGCGCCACGATTGGCCGCCACCGCCTCGCGACCGCGGGCGCCCGCGGCGTGCGCTCGCTGCGGGTCGCCCAACCACTCGAGCAATCGATAACCCAGCTCTTCCTGGCTGCGCACGATGCGCAGCGCGCCGGCATGCTCGAACAGGTCGGCGATGTCCTGCGAATTGTGCGTGTGCGGACCCGAAAGCATCGGCAGTCCGAGCACGGCAGGCTCGAGCAGGCTGTGCCCTCCGATCGGAACGAGACTGCCCGCGACGAACGCGATGTCCGCGGCTGCGTAGAACATCTGCAACTCGCCGAGCGTATCGATCAGGAACACCTGGTCGCCCTGCGCGGGCAGCGTGCCGGAACTGCGCTGGGTGTAGGGCACCCCACGCTTGCGTAACAGCGCACGCACCGCATCGAAGCGCTGCGGGTGTCGCGGCACCAGCAACAGCAACGCGTCTGGATGGCGGGCACGCACGGCTGCGTGTGCAGCCAGCGAGGCCTCTTCTTCACCTTCGTGCGTGCTGCCGGCGATCCACACGGGACGGCCTGCACCCCATTGCTGTTGCAGCGCTCGGCCCGCCTCGACCGTCTCGGCTGGAATCGCCAGGTCGTACTTGATGTTGCCCGTCACCTGCACGCGGCCAGGCGCAGCACCGATTGCGCGGAAGCGTTCGGCGTCGGCCGGCGTCTGCGCACCGATCAGGATGCCGTGCGACAGCGTGTCGCGGAACAGCGAGGCCATGCGTCGGTAGCGATCGACGGACTTGGTCGAGACGCGCGCGCTGCCGAGCAGCAGCGGAATCCGCCGCTGGCCGAGCTCGTGGTACAGGGTGGGCCAGATCTCGGTCTCGAGGATGATCACGACCTGCGGTTCGATCCGGTCCAGGAAGCGTTCGACGGATCCCGGCAGGTCGTACGGCAGGTAGCTGATCTGCACGCCGTCCTTGAACAGCGACTTCGCCCGCTGTGCGCCGGTCGGCGTGACCGTGGTGAGCACGATCGACAGCGCCGGATGGCGGCGGCGCAACTCTGTGACGAGCCCGGCCGCGGCCTGTACTTCGCCCACCGACACGGCATGAATCCACACGGACCCCGGTCGACCCGGCCGCTGCACGAAGCCGAGCCGTTGCCCCAGACGACCGCGGTACTCCGGGTTGAACAGGGACTTCCACACTTCCTGCGCGAGCACGAGTGGCGCGACCAGATAGATCAGCAGGACGTAGAGCAGTCGCATAGCGTGGGTTCAGCCTGTCCCGGCACCGGCCAGCAGCGCCTGCCAATGCGCCTCGGTAAAGCGACCGGCCGGCAGGCCAGTGGTCACCTTCAGCAACGAGCGCCGCAACCGTGCCAGCACCGCTCGTTCCCACGCTCCACGCGCACGGATCCGGCCGCGGTCGAAGTCGAGCACGTAGACGTCGTTGCTCGCCCCAACGAGCAGATTGTGCGCGTTCAGGTCCGCGTGCTGCACGCCGCGCACGTGCAGCGAACCGACGCACCGGCCGATGGCATGCCACGCCTCGATCGGCAAAGGCGCCTGCTGCAACGCCTGGGTCAGCGTACGGCGCACTGGCAATTCTGCAGTGAGCAAGTCGGCGCGGTAGCAGAGTCCGGCACGCTGGTACCTCGCCGCCACGGGCTTCGGTACCGGCAGCCCCCACGCGCGCAATTGACGCAGCAGGCGCCACTCCCCGAACGAGCGTGTGCGGTCGGCGCCGGTCCACACGTAGAGATCGCCCGCGAGCTGGGCAATGAGTCCGCCACGGCGATAGTGGCGAAGCACCCAGCGCTGGTCCCGGCTCGCGCGCACGAACGCGACCGTGCCACGGCCGCCGCGAGTCGTCTCGAGCGCTCCCTGCGCCTGCCAGTGCACCGGATCGAACACCGCAGTGTCCGGATGGTGGAGACAGGAGGCATCGTATAGCATCGCGCCGCCCGCTCCGCGCGCGAGCGCCTCCTCCCCGGCGGCAGCTGTTTCGTTCATCGGTGCGGATTGTTCACGATCCCGACGCCGCTGCCTACCGTTTCGAACCGCAGATGAAGCAGCCCCTGTTCACCACACCGCCGTCGTCCGTCTGCATCCTGCGCCTGTCGGCGCTGGGAGACGTGTGCCACGTGCTGCCGGTCGTCCGCACGCTGCAGGACACCTGGCCGTCGACGCAGATCACGTGGATCCTCGGCAAGCTCGAGCACAAGTTGCTTGGCCACATCCCTGGCATCGAATTCATCGTGTTCGACAAGAAAGCCGGCGCCCAGGGGTACCGCGACCTGCGCTCGCAGCTGCGCGGCCGGCGTTTCGACGCATTGCTGCACATGCAACTCGCCCTCCGCGCGAGCATGGCGTCGATGCTGGTGCCGGCCCGGCACCGGCTCGGGTTCGACCGCGCCCGGGCGCGCGAAGGGCAGTGGCTCTTCACCAACGCCAAGATTGCGGCGCGGACGCGTGAGCACGTGCTCGACAGCCTGTTCGGGTTCGCCGAGCGGCTCGGTGTCACCACCCGCTCGATGCGCTGGGACATCCCGCTGCCCGATTCCGCGCTGGCCTACGCCATCGACGCGATCCCGGACCCGGCCAAGCCCACGCTCGTGCTCAGTCCGTGCTCGAGCCATGAGCTGCGCAACTGGAGCGCCGCACGCTATGCAGCGCTCGCGGATCACGCCGTGCAGCGTCACGGCATGGAAGTGCTGCTGTGCGGCGGTCGCAGCCCGCTCGAACTCGACTACGGCGCGCGGATCGCGCAGGAAATGCAGCAGCCGTGCAGCAACCTCATCGGGCGCGACACCCTGCTCGAATTCCTGGCGACGCTGCAGCGGGCGACGGTATTGCTCGCGCCCGATTCGGGCCCGGCGCACATGGCCACGACGGTCGGCACGCCGGTCATCGGGCTGTATGCCGCCACCAATCCGGACCGCAGCGGCCCGTATTACAGCCGCCGCTGGTGCGTCGATCGCTATGATCGCGCCGCGACTCGCTTCCTCAACCGGTCGGTTAGCAACCTGCCCTGGACCGAGAAAATCGAAATGCCGGGCGTGATGGACCTGATCGAGGTCGACGACGCCATCGAAAAACTCGACGAACTGATGTTGGCGGGCGCTCCCCGCACGCCCATCGCGTAGCGCGGGCGAGTGCAGCTGCGCGATAATGCGCTCCCGAACCGGGCCGGCCCGTTTCCCACTTCGACGCAAAGGCAGCAGCACCGTGACGGCCGTACGCAGCGACAAGCTCATCCAGCCGAATGCCCAGCACCATTATGAGGTGACCGCGGCGGACCTGCCGCTCGCCTGCCCGATGCCGGGCATGCATCTGTGGAACTCGCATCCCCGCGTGTTCTTGGCCGTCGAGAAGACCGGCTCGGCGAAATGCCCGTATTGCTCAGCGGAGTTCACGCTGAAGAAGTGAAGAAGGGGTTAGTCGGAAAGCCCTCCCTCGACGAACGGTTGCACCGGCGTTATCCGACATAACGTAACGCGAGGTGCCCGGTCGACCGGCTTGTCCGCGTCGCCGAGAGCTGGCCAGTGCGGTTCCATCTCCCGATCTGTGACGCGGCGCAAGGTTGGGAAATGCGCCTTATTTACACTCCTGTGTGCAAAAGCCATTGCGCCAACGCAGCGGCTCGGCGTCCTGACAGGAGTGTTCCCTTGCCTGCGATACCTGCGCCCGCTCAGGCGCTCCCGACCCCCGCAACGGCTGGCAAGCCGAGCGTCTTGCGCCCACCGCGCGTTGAAATCATTGCCCTGACCGGCGATGACGCGCTGCTCGAGCAGATCGGCCAGTCCCTGGATAGCGAAGCCACGTTTCGACACGTTGAGTCGGTCGCTGCAGCCCGTGAATTTGTCCGGCCATTGCGGCCGTGCGTGCTGCTCCTGGATGCGCGCGGCCAGCAGGACCTTACAGCGACCGTCGAAAGCGTGCAGTCGCCCGACGGCACCTGCATCGTCGTGGTGCTTGCGCCGCCCGACGAGATCGAAAACGTCGCGCGTTCCCTCAAGGGATCGGCAACCTTTGCGATCCTGTCGATTCCCTTCGAACAGAGCCAGACGATCGCCGTCCTCGGCGGGGCACGCGAGGAAGCCCTGGCTCGGCTCACCTTGGCCGCGCAGCAAATCGTCGAGCCGACTGCCTCCGCCGCCATCGCTCCAGCGACGGCCGCAACAACTCCGCCACCGCCGATCAGCCTGGCCGCCTCCGGGTCCGCGCCGACCGTTGTCGCACCTTCTCCCGCGCGTGCAATGGACCAGTACGGACTCGATGTCCGTCGAGCGCCTGCAGCGGCGATCAGCACCGCCGATTCGGCGGGTGGCAGCAAGTTGCCAACATGGGCCCCCATCGCGGCTGGGTTTGCGCTCATCGCGATCACTGCGGCGTGGTTCACGCTGCGTGCGACGCAGACTGACGATCACGCTCCCGCGACCACCGCCCCTGCAAGCAAGGTTGCCAAGCCCGTCATCGCGCTCCCGGCGACGGACGCCGCAGATGTCCAGACGGGCTCGAGCGACGAGCTGCTGGACCGGGCGCGCGCGGCCTTGAGCGCGCGTCACTACACCGATCCCGCAGGCGACAGCGCCCTCGCCTACTTCCGTGCGGTGCTCGCGCAGGATCCCGCAAACGACGAAGCTAGGGAAGGCCTGCAGCGAATCGGTGTGCTGCTCGACGAGCGTCTGCAGTCGGAACTTGCGCAGCGCAAGTTCAATGACGCCGCAGGCACGCTCGCCCAACTCAAGCTCATTCGTCCGGGTGATCCCGGGTTGGCGCAGATCGATGCGAAGCTGGCGGAGGCGCAGACCGCGGCGGCAGACGAAATCAGTCGCCGGCAGGGCGACGCGCGCGCGCACCAGCTGGCGCAACTCGTCTCGACACGAATCCGCGAGGACAAACTGGTCGACCCTGCCACGGACAGTGCAAAGGCCTATCTAATGCAACTGCGCAGGATGCCGGACCCCAAAGGGTTGACCGATGCGGCGACGGCCGAGCTGACGCAGGCGTACCTGATCAAGATTCGCGAAGCTGCGGCACAACCGCAACGCGACGACCTGGAACGGTGGCTCGCGGAAGCGCGCGTTCTCGGCGTGAGTCCCACCCGAGTCGCCGCCGCGATACGCGCCGCGCCGCCCGCAGCCACCGCACAACCGACCATGACGCAACCCGAGCGACTCGCGCAACCGGTGCCGGATCGCAGCAATGACGGACGCCCGGTCGAGCCGTCACCAGACCGCACCCTCACCCACCTGGATGCGCCGCGCAAGCTGACACCGGATGATTTGAAGCGCACCAGGTACGTGCCGCCGGAATACCCGCAAGACGCCCTGAAACGGGGCATCGGTGGCGAAGTGCGAGTCCGCATGACCATCGACGCGGGCGGCAAGGTCAAGTCGGCGGAGATCGTGAGTTCGAGCCCGGCCGACGTATTCGATCGGGCCGCCCTCGATGCCGTCCGACGCTGGCGCTTCAAGCCACTCGCGGTCGGCATCCCGGCTATCGAGGCGACCGTCGTGACCAACATCGTCTTCCGACCCGACGACGCAAAAGCGCCATGAGCAGTACGGACCGCTCGCCATCAGGACAGCAAGGCAACATGACCACACACTTGTCAGGACGCTTGCGCGACCGGGCCGCGACCGTCGGCTTCCTGGTCCTGCTCGTAGCATTCATCGGGCTGGTGCTCGTCCCCGGGTACCGGCTTGCCAATCAACTGTCGGCCGACACCGCGGCACTCAAGCTGGCGAGCGAGCAGCGTGGCCAGCCGGTCGCGATCGCCAAATCGCTCGTCGCGATCCGCGACCGCCTCGGGTCGCGGACCTTTGTCGGTCAGGCGGTGAAAGACCTGGGCAGCGCAGTGCAGAACTTCGATCGGTCGCTGGCGCAGCTCAGGCTGTCGGCGGCCCGCAACTCTGCTGAACTGGGTGAAATAGAGGGTCTTTGGTCCGATTACCACAAGGCCCTGGATCCCGTCGCGGGGTTTGAAGGTCTACCCTACCGCGATTCCGATTCCGCCGGCACGCAGCTCAACTCCCGCGGACGCCAGCTGCTGCAGGACACGCGCCAAGCCATCAATTCCAGTCGCGGCGGGACGGAGCGCTTGAACTCGGCCCTGTCTGCGGTCGGCGCCAGCCTCGAGCAGAAAGTGGTCACCGCGTCTGCAACCCTGCGCAAGCTGATGCTCACCGGCGTCGCCTTCGCCTGCCTGCTGGTGGCGCTGCTCGCGTACTTTCAGTGGCTGAAGGTCCGCCATGAGCGACTGGCTGTCGAGGCCCAGAACCAGACGCGCGACATCCTGGGCACGGTCAAGGACGGGCTATTCCTGATCGACGCCGACTTCCGCATCGGCAAGGCACACTCCGCCTCCCTGTCCGCCCTGTTCCGTCGCGACGACTTCAGCGGGATGACGCTGGAGGAATTGCTCCGCGACATCGTGACCGAGAAAACGTTGGCCACGGCGACGAAGTACGTGAAGCTGCTCTGGGGGGAACGCGCCAACGAAAACCTGATCCGGAGCATCAACCCACTCGCACAGGTCGAGGTTCATTTCGATCGTGGGGTCGGCAGCCGCGATCTGCGCTATCTGGAATTCGATTTCCATCGCGTCAAGGGCGCCCGCGGCGTGCGCCACATCCTGGTATCCGTGAACGACGTGACGTCCCGGGTGCTGCTGGCGCGCGAACTGAAGGAGTCGCAGGCCAATTCCCAGGTGCAGATGGACATGCTGCTGGGTCTGCTGCAGATCGACCCCGACCAACTCGTGTCGTTCCTCGACGACACGGGCGCGGCGCTTGCACATATCAACAATGTCCTCAAGGTCCCGGCGCGCGGCGATGGCGATTTCCGCGCCAAGATCGACCAGTTGTTCCGCGAAATGCATCGCATCAAGGGCGACGCCGCGACCCTCGGCCTGGCTTCCGTCGAGAGCCGCACGCACGCGTTCGAGGATCTGCTGAAGGATTTGCGGGACCGCCCGCAGCTGTCCGGCAACGATTTTCTGCCGCTCGTCGTGAGTCTTGACGAAATCTTTGGCCATCTGCAGTCGATCCGTGAACTGGCCAGCCGCGCCGAAGCCCTGCGGGCAAATGCGTTACTGACCGCCGCTCCGCCCGCGCACGCAGCGACGATGCCAATCGATGCCGGCAAACACGACATGACGGCTCCCCTGGACGCGCTGGCCCAGCGCATCGCCACGGACGCCGGCAAGAAAGTCCGGCTCGTCACCACGGGCCTCGACGAGGTGCCCGGAGACGTTCGCAAGACGGTGCGTGACATCGCCATCCAGCTCGTACGCAATGCGGTGGTACACGGCATCGAGGACGCTGGTGCCCGGCGTGGACTCGACAAGGACGAAATCGGGCTGTTGCAGATTCAGTTCAAGTCGTGCGATCAGGGATTCGAACTGGTGTTCCAGGACGACGGGTGCGGCATCGTTCCCGAGCGGCTGCGCGAAGCCGCGGTGCGGCGCGGCGACCTGAGCGCGGGCGAAGCCCAGCAACTCGACACGAAAGCAAGTCTCGCCCTCATCTTCAGGCCCGGCTTTTCGACCCACGACGGCAATGGCCGGGACGCCGGACGCGGGGTGGGCCTGGACTTCGTGCTGAAAGCCATCCATTCGATCGGCGGCAGGATCAGCATCTCCACTGCGTCCGGCAAGTACACCCGCTTTTCCATCCTGCTGCCCGCGCGCAGCGGGCAGCAAGACGCGGTCGCCTGACCTCCGCCCGCTCAGGAATCCTCGCGATGGCCGCCAACGCTCAAGCCCTGACCACGCAGCTCAAACTGCTCATCGTCGATGACTCCAATGTCATCCGCCGGCGCATCGAGCGCTGCCAGCAGATCGGGCACTTGCAGGTCGTGGGGGTCGCGGCGAACGGCGTCGAGGCCATCGAGGTCTTCCGCCGGACCGACCCGGACGTCGTCACGATGGACATCACGATGCCCCGGATGGACGGCATCGAATGCGTCGAACAACTGGTCGCCATCAAGCCGCAGGTCCTGATCCTGATCATCTCCGCTCTGGCCGACAAGGCCACAGCGGTGGAAGCAATGGAGAAAGGCGCCAATGGCTTCCTGAACAAGCCGTTCTCGGACCGCCAGCTCAACGAGGCGCTGCAAGAACTGATCGGCGGCGCCTGACACACCCATGCTCGAAGAACAGGACATCCGCGCGTTCGTCTATGGCACGACCCGCTATTTCGAAGTCGCCGCGCAGCAGGCGGCCTCGGTCGGCTCACCGTACCTCGTCACCGTGGGCGCGCCCGACATCCACGACTACAGCGGCGTCATTGCAGTCTCGGGCCGTCGCAACGGCATCGTCTACTTTTCGGCGCCCCGCGGCATGCTTACCGTGCTGCTGATGAAGATGAACGAAAGCAATGTCTCGCACGAGTACCTGTGCGACCTCGTCGGCGAGGTCGCGAACACCATCGCCGGCAACGTGCGACGCGATCTGGGCAAGGATTTCGTGATCTCCGTGCCGACCGTCGTGGCCGGCGCAGGCAACACCGTCGATCTGCCGGCCGGCGGCCGGCCGGTCGTGATCCCGATCCACTGGCGCAGCCACGTGGCCAAACTGGTCGTGTGCCTGCAGTAGCCCCCAACCCCTTCCGCTACTTCCTGTATTCCTGGTAGCTCTTCTCTTCCACCAGCGTCGACCCGAGCTTGGTGTTGATGCGACGCTTGATCGCCGCCCGCTCGTCATTCGTCACGTACACCGCACGCGCGAGTTCGATGAATCCGGCATCGAACCGGTCGTCGCGCTCCCTGTCGCGGATATGGTCCTCGATGTCCCACAGCTGTCCGTTGACGTCACGCAGCCCGGTCCATTCCGCGGTGATGTCCGCGGCTGAATAGGCGGAGGCACGCCACGTCTCGTTGAGCAGAGTCAGTTCGGCGCGCACATTGTGCAGCTTCGCCGCGTCGGTCATGCGCGCAGACTTGATCTCGAGGATCGTGATCTTGTCGATGAGTTCGCCGGGCGAGATCGGGACGAGGAGTTCGGCCATGAGGGATAGGGGTTGGGGGTTGGGGGTTGGGGGTTGGGGGT
>Ga0315276_10002751_pt1 | contig 16078 bp, 12 predicted proteins | sample YL17G05_0_MG_FD_204542 | JGI IMG/M metagenome (GOLD analysis project Ga0315276, IMG submission 204542) | Sediment microbial communities from Yellowstone Lake, YNP, Wyoming, USA - YL17G05_0 | ecosystem: Environmental > Aquatic > Freshwater > Lake > Sediment | place: USA: Wyoming | collected... | reverse complement strand
GCGAGCGGCGTAGATATTGTCCAACTAGGTTCGTTCGTTAATCCTGAAAAAGTGCCGCAGATGGCGGACACCGACAAGCTGTTTGCGCATTACGGCGCACCGGGCAAGAAATCCACCAAGGTTGTACTCTCCGGGCTGGTGCTGAACGAAAAGGGACTTGAGCGTGGTCTGGCGTGTGGGGTGGAGATGTTCTGCATGGGGGTTTCGGCCAGCGAAACGCACAGCATGAAGAACACCGGCATGAGTACCTCGGAGGCGCTTGGACGAACTATTCCGATGGCCACGAGCGCCCTAGCAGCCGGCAAGAAAGTGCAAGTGTCGGTACAGTCGGCATTTGGATGCGGCTTTGAAGGCCCGATTGCCGCGGAAAAGGTGCTTGGTATTGTTAAAGAGTACCTCGCCGCCGGAATCAGGAATATCAGCCTGGCTGACACGGCCGGGCACGCCAATCCGTCGCAAGTAGAAGAACTGTTCGGCGGCATCCGGGCGCTCGATTCGAACGTAGAACTCGCCTGCCACTTTCACAATACCTACGGACTTGGCCTGGCCAACTGCTATGCGGCGCTGAAATCCGGCGTGACGTCATTTGAATCGGCGTTTGGCGGCCTGGGCGGGTGTCCTTTCACAAAACTCCCGGCCGGCAATGTTGCGACCGAAGACCTGGTTCATTCGCTGCAGCGCATGGGGTATCGCAAGGATATCAGTCTTGATAAATTGCTGGAGATATCCCGACAGGTCGGCTTGTTCTTCCAAAGAGAACTTCCGGGGTTCATTCTCAAATCCGGTTCGATAGTTGATTTCAAGGGAAAGCGATATTGAGGATACAGATAATATGAAATTGCTCGAAGGTGTTCGCGTTATCGATATGACGAACGTGCTGTCGGGGCCGTTTGCTTCGCTGCACTTGTCGCTTCTAGGTGCGGAGGTGATTAAGATCGAAGTTCCCGACGGCGGCGATCTGGCGCGCAAGCTGGGGAATGTTCCCAAACTAAACAAAGACTTGATGGGAACATCATTTCTGGCCCAGAACGCCAACAAGAAATCGCTCACGCTCAATATGAAGTTGGAGGAAGGAAAAGCGATCTTCCGGAAACTTCTCTCTACCGCCGATGTCGTAATCGAGAATTTCCGTCCCGGCGTTCTGGCCCGGCTCGGGTTTTCGTACGAGGAGATGTGCAAGATCAATCCGAAGATTGTCTATTGCGCGATTTCCGGGTTTGGTCAGACCGGGCCGGATGCGAACAAGCCGGCCTACGATCAGATTATTCAAGGTCTTTCCGGTGAGATGGATGTCAATGGCGATGAGCGACTGCATCCGTTGCGCGCGGGCTTTCCGGTGTGTGACACGGTAGGCGGCGTGAATGCCGCGTTTGCGATCATGGCAGCGCTCTACTATCGAGAGAGAACCGGGCAGGGGCAGTCAATCGATATTGCGTTGCTTGATTCCATTATGCCTCTGATGGGCTGGGTGGCAGCCAATCTGCTGATCGGCGGGCAGCACCCCATTCCTATGGGGAACGATAATTTTACCGCAGCGCCGTCGGGCGTATTCCGCACCAAAGATGGGTTCATCAATATCGCCGCCAATCAGCAGAAGCAGTGGGAAGATGTTGCGGACGCCGTTGGCGTGCCGGAACTGAAGGTCGATCCTCGTTTTCAGGAACGGGATACCCGCAAGGCTAACCGCAAGCTGCTGACGCCGATTCTTGAAGAGAAGCTGATGCAGAATACGACGGAATACTGGGTAGAGGTGATGAACGCCAAAGGCGTGCCTTCGGGTGACATTGTCTCGCTGGAAAAGGCGCTGAGTAGCGAGCAGATCAAACACCGGCAGACGATTGCATCGGTCAGAGAGCCGCAGATAGGGGAGATCAAAGTGTTCAACCTATCGGCCAAATTTTCCAAGACACCGGCGAGTGTGGATACACCGCCGCCGCGACTGTCTCAACACACGGAAGAAATACTGGCCGGTTTGGGGTATACTAAAGAGGATGTGAAGAAGCTGAAAGAGAAAGCAGTCGTTTGAACGAATCTGGATTCCGGCCTTCGCCGGAATGAGGCATGAGGTGGATTCCCGCCTTCGCGGGAATGACAGTACAGCGAAACGCTCGATGTGAATTGTAGGTCGGGTTTGCTTCAAACCCGACATGGAAGTTCGCACGATGAATAGAGATACTTTGGAGGTGCATAGAGAATGGGCATGACCTACGTGCAAAAGGTGCTGGCCAAGGCCTGCAACCGACCATCGGTCGCTGTCGGAGATGTCGTGGAGCCGGAAGTACATCTGGCGATGTCCCACGAAAACGGCGCGCTGGTGGTGAATCAGTTCAACGAGATATATCAGGGGACCGGACTCGAACCGAAAATCTGGGACCCGAGCCGAATAGCGATCATTTTCGATCACCGCGTCCCGGCCGAGAGTTCCAAGACCGCGACCAATCAGAAGAAGGTGCGCGAGTTTATCGCCAAGCAGGGGATAACCAAGTTTCATGATATTCGCGGCGACGAAGGGGGAATCTGCCATCAAATCCTGCCGGAATTCGGTTATGTGCGGCCTGGCTGTGTCGTGGTCGGAACCGACAGCCACACTACCTCGCACGGTGCGCTCGGCGCGTTTGCGTTTGGAATCGGCGCCACGGAGATGGCCTCGGTCTGGACTCTTGGGGCAGTCCTGAATGTCGAAGTTCCCGGAACAATCAAAGTGAATGTGACCGGAGCGTTTCCGAAGTTTGTCGGGGCGAAGGACTTGATTCTGCATCTGATCGGTAAACTGACCGCGGAAGGAGCCAATTTCAAGGTGCTCGAATATCACGGAGAGACGATCAGGAAAATGCCGACATCGGGACGCCTGACAATCTGCAACATGTCGGTTGAGGCGGGCGCCACGAGCGGAATTGTGCCACCCGATGACGAGACAGTCAATTATCTCAAGACAACGGCCGGCGTGAAAGAGAGAATAGAGACGTTCGGCCCTGACCCGGATGCATCGTATGAGCAGGTAGTCGATATCGATGTCTCCAAACTCGTGCCGCAGATCGCCTGCCCGCACACGGTGGACAATATCAAGACGGTCGGCGAAGTTGCCGGCAAGAAGATAAACCAGATCGTGGTTGGATCATGCACCAATGGGCGGCTCGACGATCTCGCCGCCGCCGCGAAAATACTCAAAGGAAAAAAAGTCTCGAGAAACACACGCATGTTGGTGTTCCCGGCGTCGTGGCGAATTTACCGCGAGGCGATGCGTCTGGGGTATCTGGCCGATCTCGCCGATGCCGGCGCAATTATCTGTAACCCCGGCTGTGGACCATGTTTGGGCGTGCATCAGGGAGCGCTGGGCGATCAAGAGGTAGCGCTTGCGACTACGAACCGGAATTTCAAAGGGCGGATGGGGAACCCGAATTCCGAAGTGTATCTCTGCTCGCCGGAAGTTGCCGCCGCCAGCGCAATTACCGGAACAATCTCCGATCCAACCGCAGGAGGGCGCTAGAATGGGAAAGGTCGTTTATAAAGTCGGCAACGATATCTCCACCGATATCATCTACCCCGGCCGGTTCATGGCAACAGTGCTGCCGACCGAGACACCGCAGTTTGCCTTCGCCGATGCGCTCGATTTCAATAAGAAGTTGAAAACGGGCGAAGTCCCCGAAGGGAGCTTTATCGTCGCGGGACAGAATTTCGGCTGCGGATCATCGCGCGAGCAGGCGGCATCCTGCCTGAAGGGTTATGACTTGACGATAGTCGCGAAGCATTTCTCGCGGATATTCCTTCAGAACTCAATCAACCTGGGCCTGCAGACGGTGATCTGCCCGGAAATTGACGCAAACGAAGGGGATGAACTTGTGCTTGAAGGTGACACGCTCAAGAACAAGACCTCCGGCAAATCGTTCACGACGGTGCCGCTTCCGAAAGCGCGTCAGGCGATTATCGACGCCGGCGGATTGATCCCGTATACCCGCGCGCTGTTGATGAAGAAGCACGGGAAATGATTCTTTTAGTGCAGTCGGGCGCCTCTGCCGGGCAGTGAGGGCGGTCACAAAAAAGGGAGAACAAACATGAAGGTTGCTGACTTCGCATCAATTCCGGAAATGAAAATGGCCGAAGGGGTGACGGCGCGAGTGATCAATACGGTGACCATGACCGTCACGCATGTGCGGTTTGTCAAAGGAGCCGCTGTTCCCGAACACTCGCATTATCACGAGCAGTCAACGCACGTGATCGAGGGACAGCTTGAACTGACGGTGAAGGGGGAAAGGACGGTACTGGAGAAGGGAAAAGTACTGGTCCTTCCGCCGAATGTCCCGCACTCGGCACGGGCGCTGACAGATGTATACGTAATCGATGTCTTCCATCCGGCCCGCGAGGATTTCCGGGGAAAGGGGTTTGAGGGGTAGGGGAAGGGGCTACTTCAACGGCGATTGGCATCAAATGACTGCAGTCACGCCAAAAGGACTCGCGTCAAGCAGCGGCAGGTGCAAGCTTTGTCACAACGATAGAAAGCTAGTCAAATCCCATATTATACCGGACTGGGCATATAAGCGAATCTATGATAGTAATCACCGAATACTCAGTGTTGCGTCGAACACAATTGTCCCAATTAGGTTTCCTCGAACTGGCGAGTGGGATCGATTCGTTTGCAGCGAATGCGAGGAATTCTTCAAGTACCTCGACGATTACGGCCGGGCTATAGTCTTCTCAAGACCAGGTGAATCGACATATGGTATCAGCACACAACGCGCTGATTATGGTGCGAATGTCTTGAATGTAGACTACGCCCGCATGAAACTTTTTCAGATTTCTATCCTGTGGCGTGCTGGTATATCGGATAGGCCATTCTTTGAAGAAATTGTTCTAGGTGCACACGAACCCATACTGAGGCAGATGCTGGTTCGTCGAGTACCCGGTGATGCCATCGAATATGGATGCGTGATGGCTGCAGTTAAGTATGCTCCCAAAAAGATGCTATCGGATTTGATCGCGCGTCCATTTATGTCTACAGTCGATGGCTGGAGTGCAGCAAGATTCTTTTTTGCCGGTTGCCTCTGGGATTACGTATTGCACGACGATGCTCACGACTTTCCAACGCGCAGTCTGTTCCTGGCACCAGGGGCTCCTCTGCCAATAATCGTTGCTTCAGTTACAGATGTGGCCAGCCTCATGAACGATATCAAATGGCTGCAGCATCAGATCAAGAATACTGGGCCAGCAACGTAACCGAACCGAATCGACTCTACAAACTGATACGACTGAAAGAGCCTCATACGGACACGTATCCGATTGTCGCTCAATACTGCCTACTCCCTCTCCAACCATTCAAACCCATACTCTCGCATGATCTGTAGGAAATCGCTGTTGCGGTGGGGCATCTGGTCGGCGCGGTAATGCAGGCCGAAATAGTTCTGCACCACATTGATGTATCCGTGCTTCCCAATGCTGGTAATGCATTTCTCGGCGAACTCTTCCCCGTGAACTTCGCGGCAGACCTGGGCAATCGTCTCCATTCGCTCGTGGGTGATTTCCTTTTCCCAGCCGGGGTATTTGGCGTTGTATGCGGCGCGAAGCTCGTTGTCGGGCAGATCGTGATATGTCTCGTTATGTACTATCGTGTCTATGCCCAGTTTCTTCTTCGAGGCCGGGCGGACTTTCGGATAACCAAGCGAGAGCAATACCACCGGAAAGACGCCGTCGGGCAGTTGCAAGAGTATCTTGAGTTCGCGGAAACACTCCAGAACTGTTCCGACATAGACCGAGCCGAGTCCGAGCGCATCGGCAGCCGTGCAGATGTTCTGAGCGGCGATAATCGTATCCTGAAACGAAATCCAGAAATGCCGGAATGATTTGGTCGCTGAGAATGGCGCAATTTCGAGCTCCGCCCACCGCTTGATCCGATGCAAATCGAGGCAGAAAATCAAATCCACGGGCGCAGTCTCGATAAACGGCTGGTTCTCGTTCAGTTCTGCCAGCCTTTTCTTGGTGGCCGGATTTTCAATCTTGATAATCGAATACGGTTGCAGATTACCGCCAGTCGCGGCGCGGCAGCCGGATTCAAGAACCAGATTCATCACGGTATCAGGAATCTCACGGTCGAAAAAGCTCCGGCAGCTTGACCGCTCAATCAACAGTCGAATAGTTTCGTTCGGATAGCCGCCGCCGGAGGCGTCGTCGATACCGTGATGCGACAGGTTGTCGTCTTGGTGAGCCATCTGTAAACCTCGTAACTCTAGATTAGGAATCATGATACACAGGTTTTTGACTGACAGCAAGGGGCTTCGGCCACCCTCTTGCGCCGCCGGCCAACATGTGGTAATTTACTCCACATTGACTCAGAGGATCAAACAACGAATCAAAAGAGGCGCAGTATGGCCAAGACAACAACATCGAGAAAGCAAAGACCAGTGCGCAGGCAGCCGGTGAAGTCTCGCACTGCCGGGAAGACAAAGAGGGCGGCAAAACCGGTCAGGCAAAACGCCAAACGACCCGCGAATGTCGCGGCAACGATCAAGGCGCTGGAGCAGCGTATTCAGAAGGAGAAAAAGCAACTGGTCGCATTGCGAAAGAAACTCCCTCTGCAACCGGTGCAGGATTACGTTTTCAAGGCGCATGACGGTTCAGAAATCCGGCTTTCCCAGATGTTCGGCTCAAAGAGTGACCTCATACTCGTTCACAACATGGGCAGAGGTTGTCGCTACTGCACGCTCTGGGCAGACGGCTTCACCGGCTTCACTAAGCATCTGGAGAATCGCGCTGGCTTTGTCGTGATCTCGAAGAACCCGGTCGAGGTTCAGCGGGAGTTCTATGCGGGCAGAGGCTGGAATTTCAAGATGTACTCCAGCGCCGAGACGACTTTCAACCGCGACATGGGATACGAAAATGAGCAGGGCGGTCAGATGCCGGGGGTTTCGGCCTTCTACAAAGATGAAGCGGGACAGATATTCCGAACCGGCACAACCTGGTTCGGTCCCGGCGATGACTTCTGCGCCGTCTGGCCGCTGCTGGACTTACTGAAGGATGGTCCCAACGGCTGGGAACCGAAGTACGAGTACTGATAGCATTCAGCAGCAAGCCGCCCGCGTTCGTCATTGGATGAACGCGGGCATTAAGATGCCCGGCAACTCTGCCTTGACTAATGCGTAGTAGAGACTGTTATTCGCGGTCGGCATGAGGAGCGGAATCGCACTGCTCTGTTCCCGGGCGCGGCTGCATCGGAATCATGAAATCGCAACCCCTAACTGGAGGATTCACCACCATGCGACTTGTTCTCGTCGCCATCGGTGTGCTGCTGCTTTTAATCGGAGCCGCCACCGCCGCCGACTGGCAGATAACGCAACTCGACAACGGCCTGAAGGTGATGATTATGGAGAATCATCAGGTTCCCCAGGTCAATGTCTCGACCACCGTCAAAGTGGGGGCCAAGAACGAAACGGACTTCTTCGACGGCGCCACCCACCTGCTGGAGCACCTCATTCTGTTCCGTGGCACCGAAGAGATGACCGGCAGTGAATTGCAGGCGGCCATGAAACAGCACGGCGCCTACTTCAACGGCTATACGTCATCGGATTGGACCGATTTCGTTATTTCGCTGCCGAAAGAGAATGTCGATTTCGCACTAAAGATTCACGCCGACATGCTCTTCCATTCCAATTTCCCGGCCGCCGAGATGGACCAGGAGCGACAGGCGATCTGCGAAGAGATCAATATCAGTGAGGACAATCCGTTTGGGAAAGCCTACCGGACATCGCTCAAGACGCTGTACGGGCAGCACCCGTACGCAAAAAACGTTCTCGGCAGCAAGGAAAACGTGACCAATGTCCCGCGCGATTCGGTCTACGCCTACTACAAACGCTACTATGCGCCCAACAATATGACGACAGTGATCGTCGGCGATATCGATGCCGCCGCCACGCTCGAATTGGTGAAGAAGTATTTCGGCGCAATTCCGCGCGGCGCCACGCCGGAGGATCGGTATGTATCTCCGACACCACGCACCAAGGTCGACGTTATTGAGATCAAGAAGGATGTCGGTCAGGCGTATCTGATGATGATGGGGATCGGCCCGAAAGCCGACAGCCCGGATCAGTATGCGCTGGACCTCGTGGCGACCATGCTGGGCGATGGTGAGTCGAGCCGACTCTTTAAGAAACTCAGAACGGAGCTGGGGCTGGTCTACTCGATCGGGAACTCCTTCAATACCTGCAAGTACGAAGGGCAACTGTATACTTTCGCGACCCTGGATGCCGGCAAGATTGACACGGTGGAGAAGACAGTCAATTCGGTGCTTCAGGATATCAAGACCAATGGCTTCACCGAGACGGAACTTCAGAAAGCAAAGACAAAGATCCGCACCGGCTTCTATACATCGTTGGAACGCGGGCTCGATAGAGCCGACAAATATGCGCAGTATGACTCATATATCGGCTATCAGTTCGTGGACGGCTATCCACAGAAAGTAGCGGCTGTCACGCTGGCGGATGCCAACGCCGTAGCCCGGAAGTATCTCAACACTGACTCCTACGTCAAGACTGTGGTGGTGCCGAAATGAAGATGAAGAGCTTGATATTCTTGCTGCTGGCTGCGGCATTCCTGCTGCAGTGCAAGGTGCAGTTGCCGACTGATCCGCTCACCATAGGGGCGGACGGTTACGGCAAGATAACCCTGCCCAACGGCCTCGTGGCGGTGGTCAATCAGGACAAGTCAACATCGCTCTCCGCCGCGCGGATTATCATCGGCGGCGGCCTGCTGACCGAGACGGCGCAAACCAACGGCATCGGCAATCTCATGATCAAGATGCTGTTGAAAGGAAACAGTTCTATGACCGCCAATCAGATCAGTGAGCAACTCGACAATCTCGGGGCAACCGTGTCGGCCGACTGCTTCCGGGATTACACGGCGATCAGTCTGTCCTGTTTGACGGAGAATTTCGATAAAGCGCTCGGGATCATCGCAACTTCACTGCAATCCCCGACCTTTCCCGAAGAGGAATTGACGAAATTGAAGGCCGAGGTTGACGGCCAGATCAAGGCAGCCAACGACAATCAGACCCAGGCTTCCAGCGACTTGTACTTCAAAACGGCCTACGGCGACCAGGAGTACGGGCTTCGCATGGTGGGAAATCCCGAGGTCGTGGCTGCGATGACGGCCGCTGAAATTCGTGCCTATTTTGAAAAGTATGCCGGCGGCAAGAGCATGGTGGTGGCCATTTCGACCGACCTCCCGACCGAACAGATCGACCAGCTAATTCAGAGCAAGTTTGGCCCGATAAAGGCCGAGGCTGCAGCCATTCCGGCGCCCAAGCTGACACTTCAGTCCGAAAAGACCGGATTCATTTCCTTTGATCGGAATCAGTCGTTCATCTTCATGGGGTACGTGCTGGACCGGCAGGATGCAAAGGGAATTGCGGAAACCAACATGCTTCACCAGACCATGGGAGCGGGTGTAGGCGTGCGACTTTGGTACCTTCGCCAGACCGAGAAACTTGCTTATGCTGTGTACACTCAATGGCAGGTGGCCAAGTATGCCACCCAGTTTCGCGCCGCGATCGGCACCGATACGAGCAAAGTCAGGCAGGCACTGGCCTCGCTGGAACGGGAGTGGGACCGGCTCGTCAAGGACGGGATCACCGACATGGAACTGGCGAACGCGAAAGTGAACATGAAGAACGGCCTGATATCCCAGATCGAAAGTAAGGCGGGCCGGGCCAACAACATGGCCAACTATGAATATCTTGGGTACGGCTATCATTTCGTTCTGGATCAGATTGCATTGGCCGATAGCATATCGCTGGCGGAGGTCAACGATTTCGTCAAAACGAAGCTGACCAATGACCGGCGCTATATCTCGGTGGTGGGGAAAATGTAGCGACCGCCCCGGTCCATTGATTCAGACCATATCTGATATACCTGCCGCCGCGGCCAAACCGGGGCGGCAGTTTGTTTGGTGGCGTTGCGGAAGATCACCGCACCTTGTAACCTCGAAGGAATGTGCTATATTTGTGTCTGATTCGAGCGTCCCATATGGCAGAGTGATTTGTGGCTGTGTCAGGCATCATATTTGATATCAGGCGGTTCTGTCTTCACGACGGTCCGGGTATCCGAACTACGGTGTTTTTCAAGGGCTGTCCGCTCGATTGCTGCTGGTGCCACAATCCGGAGGCGCGCCTGCCCTATCCGGAGAAATTCAATCTGGGCTCGGTTAGCAATACTGCTGACTACCGTCGGGAGGTACAGGTTGGGCACGCCACTGATGTCGATTCAGTTCTGACAGAGTTACTTCGCGACTTGCCCTTCTATGACCAGTCCGGCGGCGGGGTCACGTTTTCGGGGGGCGAGCCAACCGCCCAGTCCGAATTTCTCGGAGACATACTGCGAGCATGCAAGGAGCACGGACTGCACACAACAATCGATACGTGCGGGCATGCGCCGTTTGAAGTGTTGGAACGAATTTGTCCTCTTACCGATCTCTTTCTTTTCGATTTGAAACTCATGGACAACCGGGCGCATCGTGAGCATACCGGAATGCCGAACGACTTGATCTTGTCCAATCTCAATAGACTGGCGAAAATGGGCGCCAACATCTGGATTCGAGTTCCGCTGGTGCCGGGGATGACAGATACGGATGAGAACCTGCGCGCGATTGCGGAGTTCCTCCGGCACCTGACCTCGGTTCACCGGATCCATCTTCTACCGTACAATAAACTGGGCGAAGACAAAATCGCGCGCTACCAACTGACTCGCACGAATCTCAACCGGATGACGCAAACGCGCGCCGAACTGGTACAGAAAGCGGAACGCTTCACCGCGCTGGGTTTTGAGGTGAAAATTGGAGGCTGACGGCCCATGAATGATAGAATACGACGGCTCAGGGAGCAAAGTCTTGCGGCTATTCCGAAGATATCGCTCGAACGGGCGCAATTGCTGACCGAATTCTACGCCGGCGGTGTTGCGGAACGCGAATCGGTCCCGGTGGCTCGCGCCCTGGCGTTCAAGTATCTGCTGGAACGGATGACGATCTGTGTAAACGATGGTGAACTGATTGTCGGTGAGCGCGGTCCGGCGCCTAAGGCGGCGCCGACCTATCCGGAAATATGTACCCATTCGCTGCAGGATTTTGAAATCCTCCACAACCGCGAGAAGGTCCCGTTCAAGGTCGACGACCGTACTCGCCGGGTACAGCAAGAGATGATCATTCCCTATTGGTCGGGGCGAGCGATGCGAGATCGGATCTTTCGGGAAGTGGACTCGGAATGGAAAGAGGCATATCAGGCGGGCGTTTTTACGGAGTTCTTGGAGCAACGGGCTCCCGGACATACTGTTCTTGACAACAAGATTTACCAGGGCGGCTTTCATGATTTCAAAACGGACGTACAGCGCAGCATCGACAAGTTGGATTTCTACAAGGACGTGGAAGCGTTGGCTAAGCGAGAAGAACTGAAGGGAATGTCCATTGCTGCCGACGCCATCGTGGCGCTGGCCGAACGGTACGCCCAGAAACTCACCGAGCTGGCCGACCACGAAGCGGATGCTTCGCGACAAGCCGAATTGCGCCAGATGGCCGCTATCTGCCGCCATGTCCCGGCCAATCGGCCCCGCACGTTCTGGGAGGCGCTGCAATGCTACTGGTTTGTGCATCTTGGTGTAATCATCGAACTGAATACCTGGGACTCGTTCAATCCGGGGCGGCTCGATCAGCATCTGCTTGGGTTCTATCGTCAGGATATGGCGCACGGCACCATGGATCAGGCCCGCGCGGTCGAGTTGCTTGAGGCGTTCTGGGTCAAGTTCAACAATCAGCCGGCGCCGCCGAAAGTCGGCGTCACTGCGCAGGAGAGCAACACCTATACTGATTTTTGTTTGATCAATCTGGGGGGGGTGACGGAATCGGGTGAAGACGGATCGAACGAATTGACTTTCCTCCTGCTCGATATCATCGAAGAAATGCGGCTTTTGCAGCCGAGTTCGATGGTGCAGGTCAGTAAGAAAAGTCCCGATCGGCTGTTGCACCGCGCCCTCAAGATCATTCGCACCGGTTACGGCCAGCCGTCGCTGTTCAACACCGATGCCATAATAGCCGAGTTGCTTCGGCAGGGGAAGTCAGTCGCCGATGCCCGCAACGGCGGCGCCAGCGGCTGTGTGGAAAGCGGCGCCTTTGGAAAAGAGAGCTATATTCTCACGGGCTATTTCAATCTCACGAAAGTGCTCGAGATCACGCTGCATAATGGTCTGGATCCAAGAACCGGAAAGAGCATCGGCATCAAGACCGGGGACCCCCGCGATTTTCGCAGTTTTGATGAATTCTACGATGCTTTTTCACGGCAACTGCGGTATTTCATCGATGTCAAGATCAGAGGTAATCTGATTATTGAGAGGCTCTGGGCACGATATCTGCCTGCGCCATTCCTATCGATACTTGTTGATGACTGCATTGAGACGGGGAAGGACTACAACGATGGTGGGGCGCGCTACAACTCGTCCTATATCCAGGGGGTCGGCTTAGGATCAGTTACTGATTGCCTCGCCGCTATCAAACACCAGGTGTATGATCAACAGTTGATTTCAATGGAGGAACTGCTGGCGGCTTTGAAGTCGGATTTTGTGGGGAACGATTTGCTTCATCATCGGTTGGTCGAACAGGCGCCCAAGTACGGTAACGATGATGACTATGCGGACGATCTTATGCGCCGGGTATTCGACAGCTACTTTGAGGCAATCGACGGCCGTCCCAACAGCAAGGGGGGTCATTTCCGGGTCAACCTCCTGCCTACCACGTGTCACATCTATTTCGGAAGTGTGACCGGGGCGATGCCGGACGGGCGACATTGCGGCGAGCCGCTCTCGGAAGGGGTTTCTCCGGTTCAGGGTGCTGATCGCAAAGGCCCCACTGCGGTCCTGCGGTCAGCTGCCAAGATAGATCATCTGCGTACCGGCGGCACTCTGCTGAACCAAAAATTCACGCCGCAACTGCTTGAAGACGACGAGGGATTGTCAGAAGTCGCTCATCTCGTGAGAACATATTTTGCGATGGACGGCCATCACATTCAGTTCAATGTCGTGACGGCCGAGACGCTGCGCCAGGCCCAGCGCGAGCCGGAGAAGCACCGCGACCTGATTGTCCGGGTCGCCGGATACAGCGACTATTTCGTGGATCTCGGAACGAGCCTTCAGAATGAGATCATTCGACGCACCGAGCATGGGACTACGTAGGAAAAAAGCAGGTCAGTAGTTCTCAGAGGTTGCCGGTATTCACCGGCTCGCAAAGCAGGCCGTATTCCTCCGGACGGCGATCGGCAAAGACATCGTTTCTTGTCGTGACGCGCTTGTTGCGTGCAGCAGCGATGTCGATTTCAACCAGCCGCACGCACTCTTCATCCTCAGTTGCAGAGGTAATCACGACGCCCGATGTGTCGCAGATGATTGACCGTCCCGTGAAAGTAAGGTCATGCTCGGTTCCAATTCGGTTGGCGGTGATCGTAAACACCCGATTCATGAGCGCATGAGCCGGCACGCCGCGTTGAGCTAAATCCGGGAGTACGAGGTTGGACGGATGGCAGATGACATCAGCCCCCTTGAGCGCCAAAACTCGCCAGGGCTCAGGGAATATCCAGTCGAAGCAGACAAGCATGCCGATTCTTGCCTTTCCGATGTCAAATACCGGAAGCCCTTTATCGCCGGGCGTGAAGAATTCCTTTTCGTTCTGAAAGAGGTGAAGTTTTCGGTAGACGCCGACTACTCCACGTGGTCCTATAAGTACAGCCGTGTTGTACAGACGATTATTTTCCCGCTCGTTGAATCCTGTCACTACATGGAAATTGCCTTGGGAGCAAAGGTCCGTGAGGAATTTCAGGAAACTACTGCTGTCAACCGACTCGGAAAAGTCCCACGCTTGCTGCCTTGAAAGAAAGTTATACCCGGAATTGCAGAGTTCGGGCAACACTAACAGGTCCACCCCTGATAACCTGCTGCTTAAGCGGCCGATAGCTTCCAGAGTTATTTGCACGTTGCCGAACGCCGGGGAAAACTGAATGAACCCAACGACCATATTGTCTTCCAAATCCAATAACTTCTTGTCTCTCAGCCACTAAAGCCAAACGAACACCTGACGATAATACAATGGACTGGTAAGCTCAAGCAAGGAACACTGTTTGTGGGGCTGTACGCTATCTGTCCGGGACAAAGCGAATCGGGACAACTGTGGCTGATAACGAGTAATTGCAGCTCGAACTCCTTACTTGGGGACAATGTCAGCTTTCTGAAGGGTCGATGCCGATGATGTTTGCGAAAACGCAGACGCGATTCATTCTGTTGTTCACCGCCATAGTAGCGGTAGTCATCATCGGCGCCTACTTGTGGCAGCAGTCAGAGAATGCCAAGGCTGAGATACTCCTGCTGGACAAGAAAAGCGAGAAGGCTTCGCAGACCAAGAAGCTGATCGCATTGCGAGGTGAGTCTCTCAAAACGTTCGCCCATGATTATTCATACTGGGATGAGATGGTCTCGTTCGTGGCGAGCCGGGACAGCGCGTGGGCCGAGGAGAATATTGAGGCCAGCCTTCCCACTTATCACGCTGATGCTGCATTGGTGTATTCCACTACGGAACAACGAGTGTACGCCGTTGCTTCCGAAGAACTCGTGGGACTTTGCAGCGACTCCCTGCTGGATAGGACCGTCCGGGCAGCGTTCAAGAAGCAGCTGTTCTGCCATTTCTTCACTCTCACCAGCGTCGGAATCGTGGAGATCCGCACGGCCCCCATTCAACCATCCGCCGACAACCAACGCGCGTCACCGCCGTTGGGATACTTTGCAGCCGGGCGAATCTGGTCAGAAGGCTACATAAGGGAGATTGGAGGTCTGGCAGACATCTTACCGGAACTGAAAGGGCCGGACTTCAAAGACGAGGATACGACCCAATTGACGCAGAGAGGAAAGGGAGACTATTGCTTTGCGGTCCCTTTGCCCGGTCTTGACGGTCAGCCGGAAGGCTATCTTCACTGCAAGGCCACATCCACGATACAGGCCGAGCTTCAGAGATACCATAGCAGAGAATTACTGTACCTACTGGTATTCGCGGCCGCTCTGTTGGCCGTCTTGGGTTTGTCTATGCACTTCTGGGTAAACCGGCCGTTGCAGTTGATCTCTACCGGCCTAGCCGAGAACAACCCACAGTCATTGAACAGACTGCTTCGGTACCGATCAGAATTCAGTCGGATCGGTGAGTTGATAGAGACTTCGTTGGACCGACGGGATCGGCTGGAAATCGAAATTGAACGCCACAAACGAGTGGAGTCTGCCCTATCCCTGAGTGAGCAGCGCTACAGGATTACGTCCGAACAGACGGGTCAAATGGTGTATGATTGGGATGTCGCGACCGGCAAAATTCACTGGGCCGGGGCAATCGAGCATCTTACCGGCTATGCTCCGGAAGAGTACCGAAAAACTGACATTACGGCTTGGGAAGAGTTGATACACCCGGAGGACCGTGAGTATACCGTGAGCCTTCTGGATGAGGCGGCGAAAGGCAGTGGAAAATACTGTGTCGAGTATCGACTCAAACGCAAGGACGGATTCTATGTGGTCGTAGAAGATACGGGCGTGTTCCTCCGCCGGGAGAATGGCGAGCCGTACCGGATGCTTGGCACTATGAACGATGTCACCGAGCGTAAGCTGGCCGAGCGGGTCATTAAGAAGAGCGAGGCCAAGTATCGAAGCCTCTACGATACGGTCGCAGACGCCATTTGCATAGTCGGTGACGACGGACGTATCACGGAGGCCAATTCGGCTGCCAGCCTTCAGACCGGATATTCCCGTGCCGAAATCATCGGATTGCCCCTAAGTAAGCTGTCGACTCGTTCGCCGCAGGAACTGGAAGCGCTGATAGAAAACATCAGGGCCAATGGCCATCTATCCTATCAGGCTCTACTCCGAAAGAAGGATGGCGAGTTCTACCCGGCGGACATCAGCGTATCCACATTTGACCTGAGCGGGCAAGTGGCAATGCTCGTCGTGTCCCGGGACATCACGGCGCAGAAAGCGGCAGCGGGAGAGTTGATCGCGTCCGAACAGCGGTATCGCGCCGTCTTCGAAGCCGCCAA
>Ga0315276_10002749_pt1 | contig 16080 bp, 13 predicted proteins | sample YL17G05_0_MG_FD_204542 | JGI IMG/M metagenome (GOLD analysis project Ga0315276, IMG submission 204542) | Sediment microbial communities from Yellowstone Lake, YNP, Wyoming, USA - YL17G05_0 | ecosystem: Environmental > Aquatic > Freshwater > Lake > Sediment | place: USA: Wyoming | collected... | reverse complement strand
AATGGAAAAAGATATAAGGTTCGCCGTGGCGCTCTCGGCGCTGGGCAACCCCGGCGACCGCTTTATGTCCGGCTACAAGCAGGACAGGTCGCCGGAGGAGATGTTCGCCCTGGCCGCTGAAGCCGGCATCGAGGGGCTCGAATTTGTCTATGGCCGGGATATTACCAAAAACAACGTAAACCAGGTAATAGAATACATGGACAAATACAAGATGAAGTGCTGTGACGTGCTGCCCAACCTTTTCGGCCGGCAGGAATACATCAAGGGCTCGATAAGCTCCAGCCAGCCGGAGGTGGTAAAGCAGGCCAAAGCAGAGATCCGCGACGTCATTGAAATAACCAGGAAGATCGGCGGCAACCTGGTCAACATCTGGGCCGGGCAAGACGGCTTCGATTACCCCTTCGAAGTGGATTACCTGAAGTCCTGGGAGAGCATGATAGAAGTATTAAAGGAGGTGGCGGATTACGACCCTGCGGTAAAATTAGGGCTTGAGTATAAATTCAAGGAGCCGCGGGTGCACAACTTCATCTCCACGGTTGCCAAGTCGCTGCTGCTGTGCAAGGCTGTGCACCGTCCCAACGTCGGCGTTATCCTGGATATCGGCCACGCCATACTGGCCTATGAGAACGCCGCCGAGTCCTTCGCACTGACCAGGCTATTCGGCAACAGGCTATTTCTTTTGCATATCAATGACACCCGGCCCGACTGGGACTGGGACCTCAACGTCGGCTCGGTACACTTCCTGGATACGCTGGAATGGCTGTACTGGGTGGATAGGATCGGATACGATGGCTATTACACGCTGGATATCTGGCCGGCACGGATGGATGCCGTGGAGGCCATCAGGGAGTCCATCGAATGGATCAAGGCCATGCGCCGCGCGCTGGAACGAATCGGCGATAAGGCGATTGAGCAGATGCTGGCCGAGGGCAACCCGGCCAAAACCATGCGCATCGTGCGCGAAGCCATATTCAGCTAATAGCATGACGAAGACTGTTAACTGCGCTGCCGTAGACCTGGGCGCGTCGGGGGGCAAGGTCATGCTGGGCAGCTTCGACGGTGCGAAGGTTGCGCTGCAAGAGCTTTACCGTTTCCCCAACGGCCCGCTGCAGGTGGAAAACAGTATTTACTGGGACGTGACGCGCCTATTCAAAGAGGTGAAGGAAGGACTGGGTTTGGTTGGCAAGGCAGCCACGCTGGATTCCATAGGCCTGGACGCCTGGGGCAACGATTTCTGCCTGCTGAGCCGGGACGGCAAGCTGCTGGAAAACCCCCACTCTTACCGTGACCCGCGCACAGATGGCGTTATGGAGAAGGCCTTTGAGGTCATGTCCCGCGACGAGATCTACCGGCGGACCGGCGTGCAGTTCATGCAGCACAACACCTTATTTCAGCTTTACTCAATGGTGCTGGACGGTTCCCCGCTGCTGAAGTCTGCTGCCACCTGCCTGATGACCGCCGACCTGTTCAACTACTGGTTGTGCGGCGCCAAATGCTGCGAATTCACCAACGCTACCACCACGCAGTTCTGCGACCCGTATAAAAAAGATTGGTGCCTGCCGATACTGGAGACCTTCGATATCCCGGTCCACATCATGCCGCCCATTGTCTCACCTGCCACCCGGCTGGGTGTGCTGGAAGACCGGCTGCTCGGTGAGCTGAGCCTGCCCCCTGTGCCGGTCATTGCCGTGGGCACGCATGATACCGCCTCGGCGGTCAGCGTGGTGCCGGCGCAGGACGATGACTTTGCTTTCCTGAGTTCGGGCACCTGGTCGCTGCTGGGCGCGGAGGTGAAAGAACCGCTTATCAGCCAGGCAGGTATGGATCACAACTTCTCCTGCTATGGCGGGGTTGGCGGTAGCTGGCTGTCCTGGAAGAATATCCAGGCCCTCTGGCTGCTGCAGGAATGCATACGTGCCTGGGAGGAGAGCGGCCAGCGCTGCAGCCTTGCTGAGCTTATCGATTTGGCGGAAGAGGCACAGACCTTCGGCCCTTTGATAGATGTGGACGACCGCCTGTTTTTGACGCCCGGCGATTTCCCCGCGCGCATAGCCGGATATTGCCGGCGCACCGGGCAGGAGCCGCCCACAGGCCGCGGCGCCACGGTGCGCTGCATACTCGAATCGCTGGCGCTCAAGTACCGTTATACCTTCGAGAAGCTGCAGGTAGTGCTGGGCCGGAAATTGAGCCGTATCCATATCATCGGCGGTGGTTCACGAAATGCGCTGCTGAACCGCTTCACGGCCGGGGCCACCGGGGTGGCCGTTGTGGCCGGGCCCGCCGAGGCCACGTCGCTGGGGAATTTCATGTCTCAGCTGACGGCTTTGGGCGAAGTGGGAGCGCTGTCAGAGGTGAGGGAGATCGTCAGGAGGTCATTTGAGACGATAACTTACCTGCCCGCTGATGTGGACGCCTGGGATGAGGCCTACGGGCGGTTCAGTATTGTTGCAGGCGAAGCGAAGCGATCTTTTGATTCGGGTATATAGTATACTGGATTGCTTCGTCACTACGTTCCTCGTAATGACGGGCCCAAAAATGTCATTGCGAGCCCGAAGGGCGCGGCAATCTATCCTGGGTCTGCAGATTGCTTCTCCGCTACGCTCCTCGTAATGACGGTAAAAATATAGGATAATATAATCCAGAAGGACGGAAAACCTTGGAACAAAAATCATTGCACGAAGCGCGCGAACTGATCGCGCAGGTCGGCAAGATCATGTTGGAGCGCAACCTCACCGACCTGGCTGGCGGCAACATCAGCGTCCGTGTCGAGGATAAGGTAGTTATGTCGCCCAGTTACGCCGGCACGCGCAAATTCTGGCAACTCAAGCCGGAGGACGTGCTGGTTTTGGACCTTCAGGGCGAGCTGCTGGAGGGCGGAGGCAGAGTGTCCCGCGAGGCGCCCACCCACCTGAAGCTCCTCAACGGATTTTATCCGCAGGGAAAGGCCGTTATCCATGCCCATGCCCGCAACGTCATGGTGTTCTGTGCCACCCGCCAGTCCATACCGGCCGTGCTCGAATACACCTACAAGTTCGGCGAGATAAAGCTGGCCGAATATGGCCGCGGGGGTGTACAGAATGAGCAGTTGGCCGAGAACGTGTATAAGGCGCTGAGCGGCCAGGAGGGGAGGATGGCCAAACAGGCCGCGGCCGTAATGGTCCCCTGGCACGGCCTCTTCGCCGTGGGCAAAGATCTATATTCCGTGCTGGACGCGGTGGAGCGCATCGAGGTCAACGCTCGCTGTATACTGTATGGCAGGATGCTGCTTAATGATGAGGACAAGCTGTACCGTTCCCGACGCGACCTGGCCAAACACCTGGATGCCGCCGATGGTGATGGTGAGTAGCCCCTATTATGATTCTGACCGTTACACTTAATCCCGCTATAGACCGCACCTACTTCATCCAGGATTTCGCCTGGAATCGCACCATCCGCGCCTCGCAGTCTGTGTTGGGTATGGGAGGCAAGGCCACCGACGCCTCATGGGTGCTGGGCGAACTTGGCTATGCGAACCTGGCGCTCGGTTTTTCCGCCGGCGATACAGGCAGGCTGATGGAGAAGATGCTGCGGCAGCGCGGTTGTAAAACTGATTTCGTCCGGGTGGAGGGCGATACGCGCACTAACATTGTCATTGCAGGCAGTGAAGGCCGGGGCCAGAGCACAGTGGCCGAACCCGGGTTACAAATCGACAGCCGCTACATGGAGAAATTCCGCAAGAAATTCAGCGCCTCGTTGAAGAAGGCCTCATGTGTGCTGATCGGCGGCAGCCTTCCACCGGGGATGGACGTCTCAATCTATACCGAGCTGGTCAAACAGGCCCGGCAGGCCGGGCTGCCTGTGGTCTTCGATGCCAGCGGTCGTGGGCTAAAAGCAGGTATGGAAGGCCGCCCGACCGTCGCCAAGCCCAATATCGACGAGATTGCGGAACTTTACGGCCGGCCCGTCACTACTGTCGAGGAAGCTTATAAGGCCGGCAGGGAGTTGCAGGATAAATACGGCGCTGCGCTGGTCATTACCCTGGGCAGGGAAGGCGCCCTGGCCGTGCTGCCCGGCCGTGCCTACCGCATACCGGTGTTGAAAATACCCGTCGTCAGTACCGCCGGCGCCGGAGACGCCGTCCTGGCCGGCCTCGCTGCCGCCCTATCGCAGGGCAAGCCTATCGAGGATGGCCTGCGCCTGGGTTTCGCCGCCGCCGCCGCCGTTTGCATTACTCCCGCCACGGCGGACTGCCGCCGCGCCGACGTGGAAAGGCTTTTGCCGCAAATCGAGTTGGCGCCATATGTTTAGGGTTCACTGCCAGCCCAATTCTTTAGCTTTGGCAAAATCAGCATCGGCTTTGGTTTTTTCTCCTTTTTTGTCATAGGCAGCCCCGCGGTTGTAATAAGCCCGGGCATCCTTGGGGTCCAGCCCTATCCCGGTAGTAAAATCAGCAATGGCTTTGTCGTAGTCGCCTTTTTTGCCGAAGGCAATCCCCCGGTTGCGATAATTTTCGGCAAGCGCAGGGGCCAATTCTATGGCCATATTCAGATCAGCAATGGCTTTATCGTAGTCACCTTTTTCACCGTAGGCGCTGCCGCGGTAGTTGTAAGCTGCTGCAAGTTTTGGGTCCATCTCTATCGCCCTGGAGTATTCCGCAATGGCCTGGTCCCATTGACTTTGCGTAAAGTAACCGTAGCCCTTGACTAAATAGTCTCGCGCTTGCTGCTGCGCAGCGTCATTTGCACAACTCGGGATTAACAGCACGGCCCCCAGCAAGATGCAAACCAAAGGTGCAATCATTCTCCTGAATAGCATAGCCGCCTCCTTGTAAAGCGTGATATCTTGTTCCAACCTGTAATGATGTGCCCTCTTATTAAACGCAGGCTGGCCTGAAACAACCAGTTTAGTGGCTGTATCCGTCCTGACCTGTATGCCCGCTATTATAGCCATTTCAGGCAATAAAACAACACACGGCGGGAACCGCCAGGCCAGGCCTTTCCTCACTTTTTAACCCGGTTATAGTACTCAGGTTGCCGGTCAACCAGTACTGAAAAGCTGTTGTAGTAGTTAAAATTTCACTATTTTAGACAGGCGTTGTCCCCGTCGCTGCCGTCTCATTTACTCCGCCTCCAATACCTCCAGTATCCTGTCTATCCTGAAAGTCCTGTCCCCTCCACGTTTGAGGCAGTAAGCACGCAGGCCGCGGAAGGCCTTGCCCCCGTAAGTGAAATCCCCAACCTCCAGCGGCTTGATCATACGTATTGACTTCTCGTCATTCGGTTTGAGGTAAGTGATGCGGAGCTTGCCGCCGATTTCAATAGCCTTGAGGATGAGCTTTTCCTTATCCTTGGCTGAAAGCATTTTCTCAGCTTTATCGTACTGGTAACGCGTGACGAACTGCACCACGCGCCAGTCCATCCAGATGTGTTTCTTCTCGATGAGTTGCTTAAGCACAATCCCTTTCAAAGAGGTGCAGCGGCTCAGCGCCACGTACATCTGCCCATGGGCAAAGGTGCCCCGGCCGATATCAATGACCACCTGTTCGAAGGTCTTGCCCTGGCTTTTGTGGATGGTTACCGCCCAGGCCAGCATCAGCGGGTACTGGGTGAATGTTCCCATGACTTCCGATTTTATCTCCCGGCCCTCCAATTTGTAGTTGAATATCTCCCAGGTATAAGGCTCTACCATTGCATACTCACCGTCGGAGAGCTGCACGCGGATGCAAAGTCCGCCGTCCTCACCTTTGGTGAACCCTGCTATCTTGCCCATGCTGCCGTTGACCCAGCGGCCGGAAGAGTCGTTGTTGAGCATCATCACCTGGGAGCCTGCTTTGACATTGAGTTCCTCCGCTGTAGGCAGGGAATCGTCGCTGAACTTGCCATCCCTGTCCGCTTTGAAGGTATGCAATTTGCCCTTGAGCTTGGCCAGTTCACGGCCGTTGAGGTCCGCCGCCATGGCATTGGTGGTAGTGAGCCGCAAAGAGAATCCGCCGCCGGGTGGATCGTATTCCGGCAGGTAGCGCGTGTTGAGCAGGCTGAGGTCGCTGCTATCGATGCTGTTATTGCGAATAGCATTAAGCAATTCTATGAAGCGTTGATCGTGTTGACGGTAGACCTTCTCCAACTCAATGAACTCCATGTCGAAATTTGTAAATGCGTGGGAACTGAAGAAATAGGGTGTTTGGTAAAGACCGGCGAAGACGGCTTTTTCCCTGGAGGTTACCACGGGCGGGAGCTGGTAGAGGTCGCCCACAAATACCATCTGGATGCCACCGAAGGGTTTACGGGATGCCGGCCCGTTGAGGCGCAGAAATTTGTCCACACAGTCCAGCAGGTCCGCCCTCACCATGGATATCTCGTCAATTACCAGGATATCCAGCTTTTTAAAGATGCTGTTGTCCTTCTCTATGCTCTTGACTTTCAGAGGTGTGATATCCGGCCTGAAGCCGAAAAAGGAGTGGATGGTCTGGCCTTTAATGTTCAGGGCGGCTACGCCCGTGGGGGCAAGCACCACGACTTTCTTGCCTGTTATGCCGCGGTAATACTCAAGCAGTGTTGATTTGCCGGTGCCGGCACGGCCTGTTATGAAGACGCTCCTGTCCGTCTTCTCCATAACGTCCAGGGCACGCTGGAACTGGCCGTTTATCTCAATGGGCTGCATTTCTATCTCAGCAGATTATACAACACAACACAAGGGCATTAAGCCCGGCGCGATATGCCGTATAATATAGGGCAGTAATCCATCCGCTTAAATCACAGGTTATAGGATCATGGATAACGCACAGCAGGCACCCGAATCGGGGAGATTATGGAATAAGAACTTCCTGCTTTTATGGCAGGGGCAGCTGGTCAGTCAGATAGGCCAGCGCTATTTCAACGTGGGCATGCTTTTTTACATCAAGCAGGCCACGGAATCGGCCAGCCTGATGGGCGCTATGATGCTCTTCTCCACGCTGCCGGGCGTGCTGCTGGGGCCGATGGGCGGCACCTTCGCAGACCACTTCTCGCGCAAAAAGATCATCGTTTACGGCGACCTGATACAGGGCATACTGGTCTTTTCGCTGGCTGCGCTGATGTTCTTTTTCATCTACGCCACCGGCGTGATGTCATCAACTTTCCCTCCCGACCCGTTTGCGCTTTTCACCTTCAACTACCTGGCGCCGCACGCCAACGCCGCCACTATCGCCTGGATGTTCATCGTGGCCACGCTGGGGGCCATCATCTTCGCCTTCTTCACACCGGCCATGGGGGCGGCTGTACCAGACCTGGTGCCCAAGAGTAAGCTGGATATGGCCAACTCGCTTAACCAGTTCGCCATTTTCCTGGCCATCTTCCTGGGACAGGGACTAGGCGGCCTGATCTTCAGCATCACCGGTGCCCCTATACTTTTCCTTATCAACAGCGTCACCTATATGTATGCAGCAGGCACGGAGTCTTTTATCAGCGTACCTCCGCCCAGGCCCAGGGAGGATAGGGGAGCCGGCGAGGCCTGGAAGGCCTTTGTGCGTGACACCAGGGAGGGGCTCGACTATGTGTGGAACGAGAAGGGCATGCGCATCCTCTTCGGGGCGGCCGCTATGCTGCACTTTCTTATCGCCCCAATGCTGTTGCTGTTGCCTTTCTACGTGGAGGACTACCTCAGGCAGAACGCCTCCTGGTACGGCTACCTGCTGGCGGCGGTGGGATTAGGGTCGGTGGTTGGCTACCTGATAGCGGGCGCGGTCAACGTGCGCGGCAAGGCGCAGAGCCGCATGATCATACTATCCCTGCTGGCTGCTTCTCTCTCGCTGGGCATCGTAGGCTTCATCACTCAGCCTTTTATCGTGCTGGGTGTGGTCACTGTCTATGGCCTGACCGCGGGCATATTTATAGTCAAGACCACCACCGTGATACAGCTGGCGGCCAATTCCGAGATTCGCGGCAGGGTGTTCGGCCTGTTGACCACCCTGACCAGCGGCCTGGCCCCCATCGGCATGGGGGTGGCCGGTGTAATCGCCGATATGGCCAATAAGAATATACCTATCATTTATGCGGTCTGCGGCCTGCTGGTGCTGGCCATGTCCATCGGCCTCGCGCTGTCGCGCGAGGCCCGCGATTTCCTGTCGCTGGATGTGACTCATCGGGCCTTCCCTGAATAAGCAGGCAGATTTTATGCTATACTGCATGAAAGTGAATTGGGCTTAGCTATAACCGATGGATATCTCCAGCTTCAGCTGCATACCCTTGGCCCTATTACTGGGCTCCGTGCCGTCCGCGTACATTGTGGCAAAACTCAACGGCAAGGTGGATATACGTGATGAGCCTGACGGGAAGATCAGCGCCGCCGCCGTTTACCGCCGCGTGGGACTACTGTCCTTTATCATGGTGGTGACCATGGATATCGGCAAGGCAGCGCTGGCGGTTTTAATCGCCCAGTGGCTGAAAGCATCGCCACAGTGGGTTATGCTGGCCGGTGCGGTTGCCGTAGCCGGGCACCAGTGGTCAATGTTCCTGCGCTTCCAGGGCGGGCGTGGTGCTACCGTGATAGCAGGGGTGCTGGTGGCAGTGTGCACTTTCCCGACACTGATAGGCGCTGCCATCGCGGGCGTGTTGGCCTGGAGAACCAAGAACTCTACTTACAGCTTCGCTACGGGCATGTTAATGATAACCGCAGTACTGTTCACCATGCAGTGGTCTAATGCGACGGCGCCGCCGGTACTTATCTCCCTGCCCTCGCCTCCGCCGCCGTTGACTGCCTACCACCTGTTAATAGCCTACCCGGTGATACTGGGGTTGATGATGGTGCTCAAGGCGCTGCAGGTCAAGTACAGGCCGGGAGCAACCATATTGGCCAAACAGCGCGAGGTGAGTAATTGAATTTTCTAACTGTCAAAGCCGTCGAAGGACTGGATGCCTACAAGGCCATCTGGGTGCCGCTGGTAGCCTGGTTCATTTCTCAGTTCCTCAAGGTACTGATTCATTTTGCCCGCAAGAAGAGCTTCGACCTTTCCTTGATGTGGAGCCCGGGCGGCATGCCCAGCGCGCATTCGGCGCTAATGACAGCGCTGGCCACGACCATCGGTCTGCAGTACGGTTTCGCTTCACCCCTCTTCGCCATCTCACTGGCCGTGGCCTTCATCGTTATGTACGATGCTGCGGGCGTGCGCCGCACCGTGGGCTACCATTCCACCATGCTCAACAAGATGCTGGACGAGCTATTCAGGGGTGACAAGGAGTTCAGCCAGCGCCTGGCGGAGATTATCGGCCACACCAAGTGGGAGGTCTTCGCCGGGGCCATGCTGGGCATCGCGCTGGGTATTGTTTTCACCTGGCCGTGGTAACCATGGGTAAAATTTGCTGCGGGGAAGCAATAAACTGTTGACACTTTCCTCCACCTGTTTTACAATTTGCCGGTCAATCAAGCGCTTGATAGAGTGAGTAAAATGCCTACATATTTGATGATGGCGCACATCCCCGAAGAGCCGGTCCTGTATATGGTGCTGGGGTTGTGCCTTATCATTTTGCTGGTGCTCCTGCTGCCTTTCATATCGAAGCGGGTAGAGGAGAACCTCGAGCTTTTCTTCCTGATCATGGGTATCTGCGCGGTCACGGTGTCGGGGCTGTGGAGCTGGGAGCTGGTCATCGAGGCTTTGAAGGCGCCGGTGGTCATCGGGTCCGTGCCCATCGGTATATTCCAGGTGGTGCTGGTATTCGGACTGCTAATCCATTTCTATAACAGGCAGTTCTGTCGCGGTATACTGACCGTTGCCTCAAGGATGGGATGGCGCTGGTTCACTTTCCTGCTAATCCTTACCCTGGGGCTGCTCTGCAGCCTGGTTTCGATAATTGTGGCCGCCGTGCTGCTCTCCGAGATAATCGCCGCACTTCCCCTGCACAAACAGGAGAAGATTAAATTTGCCGTGGTGGCCTGCTTCGCTCTGGGTTTGGGTGCGGTGCTCACACCAGTCGGTGAACCGCTCTCCACCATCATGGTGGCCAAGCTGTCGGGGCCGCCCTACCACGCCGATTTCCTCTGGCCTCTTAAGATGTTCGGACTGTACATAATACCCGGGGTTTTTATCATCTCGCTTTTCGGCGCTTTCTATATTGGCAGGGATATCGACCTGAAGCACTTCAGCCACGAGGTCGAATACTCGGAAAAATTCGTTACCGTGATACTCAGGGCGGTAAGGGTATTTTTCTTCGTGGCCGCGCTGGTGCTGCTGGGCGAGGGTATGAAGCCACTCATCGTCTGGTACATCGTCCACGTGCCGTCCTGGATACTCTACTGGATAAATATGGTGTCCGCCGTCCTGGACAACGCCACGCTGACGGCCATGGAGATAGGCCCTACCATGCAGCTATCCCAGATAATTGGCATCATAATGGGCCTGCTGATAGCAGGAGGCATGCTGATACCGGGTAACATCCCCAACATCGTGGCCGCCGGCAGGCTGAAGATCAGTATGAAAGAATGGGCGGTAATAGGCGTGCCCATCGGGCTGATCATCATGGTAGCCTATTTCCTGATACTGCTCCCATCGTTCCTCAGCCCGGCAGGGTGATTTACCTAAAAATATCCCTGGTAAGTAAGAAGACTTGCGGGCAAAGTGTGCGGCGGGATTCTATTGACTACTTCCGGCAATGGGTTTAAACTGTGTCCTAATTTAGCAGGCTTCCGGCGGTTAGGAAGCGGATCAGATAAATCTATTAAGGAGGTTGAACTTGGCGGAAAAGAAACTCGAGATCTTGCAAAGGAAGATAGGCCTGTTTGAGACGGTGGCCATGATTGTTGGGCTGGTCATCGGAGCGGGCATCTTCGGGATGACGGCAACGATTGCGGGCATGACCGGCCCCAGCGTATTCATAGCCTTTATCATCGCCTGTCTCCCATCCCTTTTCGTGGTGCTTTTCGAAATCCAGCTGACCGGCACTCTGCCTGTAACCGGCGCAAACTACGTAACAGTTACACGGGTGCTTTCGCCGTTCTGGGGCGGCATACTCTCCTTCTCGGCCGTGCTGGCCCTGCTGGCGGCCAACATACTGGTTTCAGTTATTTTTGCCGACTATGTCATTGCCTTCGTCCAGTCATTTAACCCGGCCTTTGCCATGGACGGCAGGATACTGACGATTGCCATTATCGTCTTTTTCGCGGCGGTCAATTATTTCGGTGTTACCCTGGCAAGCTGGCTGCAGATAGTGCTCTTCCTGGCCTTTGTTATCGGCATGGTCATTTTTGGCGCGGTGGGCATAGTCAATATCAACCCGGTTAACCTGACACCGCTGTATCCCAAGGGCCCCATCATGTTTGTCGTGGCGGTCGTGCTGGCAAGCTATGTCTGGTCGGGGCTACTGGCGCTGGCCGACATCGGTGGCGAGGTGAAAAACCCGCGCAGGAACTTGCCCCTGGCGCTGATTATCTCTTTCGGGATCATAATGGTGCTGTACACCATCCAGCCGCTGGCGCTGGTTGGCACTATGAACTGGCAGGAGATCGCCAAGATCGGCAACTCAGCCATCATGGTTGATGCGGGCAGATTGCTGCCGGGCTGGGGCCTCTACGTTGTCTTTATTGCTGCCTTGGGAGCGATCCTGACGACGGTCAACGCGCTGACCTGGTCGGCCTCCCGTGACCTGCTGGCCTGGGCGCGCGACGGCATGTTTCCCAGAGCCGTTGCCCACCTGAGCAAATTCAAGACCCCCGATATGGCCATACTGATTATCACCATCATCCAGGTCCTGGGTGTGATGGTCGCGGCTACCATCGACAAATATGCATTAGCCTCGGTGCTGGCCTCCAGCTTGATAACAATCCTGCTGGCCTGGTGCGTATTCCGCATCCCTAAAAAGATGCCGGACCTTTACAAGAAATCCTTCTTCAAGTTCAATGCCTTCTGGCGCTGGTTCACCTATATCGGCGCACTGATCACATCCGGCATCATACTGCTTTCAGGCATTTTGCTTGACATGATGGACGACAAGGGCGACCCGACCAAGTTCCCCTGGGTAGTGCTGGTCTTTTTAGGGTCCATGGTGCTCGGTGCAATCTGGTACATGGCACGCCGAGCCTATCTCAAGGGCAAGGGCGTCGACCTCGACGCGAACATGCGCAAGGTAGCCGACGCGACACTGGCTGAAGCCGAGGAGAAGCTGTCCACCTAAGGCTGGTTACCAGGTTATTAGCGCTGGCATTTAATCAATGCCCTGCCGCGTTGCTGTTGTTCAGGTCAACAGGCACGTCGCGGCAGGGCATTTTCAATTCCACCACATTAATCACCATATAAGTGAAACTACCTATTGACAAACATTGTGGGCTGTTTTAAAATTTCTCAGTCTATCAAGCGCTTGATTGGGTAACAATGAGGACTATGAAAAAGGATGAACTCGACAGGCTGGCCGCTTTTCAGGACGGGGGCGTGCCCGAAAGCTATTTTGGCAACGAGAAAAAGTGGGAGATTGTCAAGGCTGCCGCGGCGCTCTTTATCAAGCGGGGGACGGTAAATACCGGTGTCCGGGACATAGCCGAGGCAGGCGGCATAACCGTGGGCACGCTCTATCACTATTTCAAGTCCAAGGAGGAGATAATTTCGTCCTTCATGGACTTCGCTGTGCTGGGCACCGAGGATTTTCGCAAGGCCGCGGAGACCAGGCTGGCGAAAGTTGAGCCGCGGGAGGCCTTGAAACAGGCTATGAGGCTGTATATGGATTTCACCGCGGAGGCACAGAACATTGTGCTCTTCTGGCATCAGGAGACACGGAACCTGAGCCACGAGCTGCGCAAGCGGCTTCTCGACAACGAGTTTGTGCTGGCCGACGCGTTTGAAAATATCATCAAAAGGGGCCAGCAGGCCGGGGTATTCAAAGTGAAGAACAGCTGGCTGGCCGCGCATAACGTCATCATTATGTGCGATATGTGGGCATTCAGGCGCTGGGCCCTGGGGAGGCGCCTGACTGCGGAGCAATTCAAAAACGAGCAAATCGATTTCATTTTCGCAGGCCTATACGGTGATTATGATGAGGTCGCCGGCTCAGGACGCAAGGAGGTGAAATCCAAAAAATAGATCGAAAGCATTGGCGGACCATTTCAGAAAAATTTTCAAATACTTAGGAGGTTTTATATGGCAGAACAAAAACCAGAAATGATGAAAAGGACCCTGGGCCTGTTTGAGGCCATCGCCATGATCACTGGACTGGTGGTCGGCGCCTCGATCTTCGTGCTGGTGCCCACCATGGCGGGCATGACCGGTCCCAGCGTATACCTGGCCTATGCCGCCGCCGCCATACCGGCGCTCTTCGTGGTGCTCTACGAAGTACAGCTGACCGGCACGCTGCCGGTAACGGGCGCGAACTTTGTTACCGTGACCAGGGTGCTTAACCCGGCCTGGGGCGCGACCATTGCCTTTGGCGCAGTGCTGTCCATCCTGGCATCCAATATCTTGGTCGCGGTGGGTTTCTCAGCTTATGTCATTGCATTTATCCAGCAGTTCAACCCGGCTTTCACGCTGAACCCCCTGATTCTACCCATAATCATCGTGGCATTCTTCGCGCTGATTAATTTCCTGGGCGTCAATATAGCCAATTGGATACAAGCGGTACTTTTCCTGGCGTTTGTGGCCGGCATGATCATCTTCGGTATAGTTGGCTCGGCCAACTATAAGCCGGCGAACATGACGCCATTTTTCACCGGTGGCGCCATGATGTTCATCGTGGTCACGGTGCTGGCCAGCTTTTCATGGGCGGGCCTGGTTGCCCTTGCAGATATCGGCGGCGAGGTCAAGAACCCGCGCCGCAACCTGCCGCTGGCCCTCATCATCTCCTTCCTCATAGTATTGGTGCTTTACACCTGGCAGCCTTTCGCCCTGGTTGCCTCCATGGGCGCAGGTGAAGCGGCCAAAGCGGGCGCCCCTGCCATCCTTATAGACGCGGGCAAACTGATGCCCGGTTGGGGCATCTGGGTAATCTTCATAGCAGCGATGGGTGCCATTCTCACCACCATCAACGCGCTCACCATGTCCGCAGCCCGCGACCTGGTGGCCTGGGCGCGCGATGGCATGATGCCCAAGGCAGCTGCACACCTGCACAGCAAATTCAAGACGCCTGACGTGGCCATCCTGATAGTGCTCATCATCGAAATCATTGGCATACTCGTTGCCGCCACCATCGACAAATATGCGCTGGCCGCAGTCCTGGCCCTCATGCTGATACAGATAGTATCCGCCTATTGCATCCTGCGCATACCCAGCAAGCTCCCTGACCTCTATAAGAAATCCATCTTCAAATTCAACGCATTCTGGCGCTGGTTCACCTTCCTGGGTACGGTGATAACCTCCGGTTTCATCCTGCTCATGGGCATCTTCCTGGACATGATGGACAAGGAGGGCAATCCCACCCAGACACCCTGGACCGTCATATTATGGTTAGGCGTTATAGCGGTAGGCCTGATCTACTACTTCGCACGCAAGGCATATCTCAAGGGACAGGGTATCGATCTTGCAGCCAACCTGCAGAAGGTCGCCGATGCCACGCTGGCTGAGGCAGAGGAAAAGCTTTCAATGTAAGAACCTGAAGAGGTATCTTAGCGTAACACTGATAAATTTCAAGGTAAGGCCGGAAGCTGTAACAGATATTGGTATACCGTTACGGCTTCCGTGACCTGCCAACCTGTTGTGAAAATACAGTCGGGTCTGTTTTGCTACGTATCTGCCCGAAATTCCCGGCATGAAATAATTGCAGAAGAATAATATTAAATAGGAGGTGTATATATGGCATCAGCATTGGACGGAATCAAAGTAGTAGAGCTCTCCACCTGGTTCGCGGGACCTACCTGCGGCATGTGGCTGGGAGAGCACGGTGCGGACGTGGTCAGGGTGGAGCCTATTGAGGGAGACCCCCTGCGCGGCATTATGGGATCGGGCGTATTGCCTGCCGAACTGGCCAATACCTACAACTGGATGTGGGAGATGGCCAACCGCAGCAAGAGGTGCATTGCGCTGGATCTCAAGGAGGAGGAGAGCCGCAAGATCGTGCATAAAATGGTTGCCGGGGCGGATGTATTCCTGGCTAACCTCAGGCCGGCCACGCTCAAAAGGGCCAAATTGGACTATGATACGCTTAACAAGATCAACCCGCGCCTGGTTTACTGCAATATCACCGGCTATGGTTCCAAAGGGCCCGGCGCCGACTGGCCGGCCTTCGATGAAACCGCCTTTTGGGCGCGCTCCGGCATTATGTCCACCATGGGCGAGCCGGGCACGCCGGCCGTCCCCCTGCGCGGCGCCATGGGCGACCACACCACCGGGGTATTTGCACTGGGCGCTATATCACTTGCGCTGTATGCGCGGGAGAAGACCGGCAAAGGGCAACTGGTGGAATGCTCGCTTTACGGCAACGGCATGTGGCTGGCCGGCGTCGACATACAGGGCGCGCTGGTGTACAACATGGAAATGGGCAGGCAGTCCCGGTTGACCCAGGGCAACCCGCTCTATACCACCTACGCAGCAGGGGACGATAAGTGGTTCATGTTTCAGATGCTGCAGACCGACCGCTTCTGGCCGGGTGTATGCCAATCCCTGGGCAAGCCTGACTGGGAGAGCAAATACCCGACACATGCCGACAGGTGTAAGAACAGCCCGGCGATCATCAATCTGCTGGACGCCGAATTCGCCAGGCAGCCGCGCGACTACTGGGCGGCAAAATTCGAAGAAAACGGGCTTATCTGGGCCCCCGCCCAGACGCCTACCGAAGTCATCAAAGACCCGGTGGCGCTGGAGAACGGCTACATCATCGAGTATGAACATTTCAGCTACGGCAAACTCAAGGGCATCCGCTGCCCGCTCCAACTCAAGGGCACGCCGGAACGCACCCCCTACGGCGCGCCGGAGTTCGGACAGCACACGGAGGAAGTGCTGCTTGAGCTCGGTTACACCTGGGAGGATATCGGCAGCTTCAAAGATAAGAAGGTTATACTCTGACCTTTAAGTTGCACACCGGAATAATTACATTGCCGCCCTGGCGGCGGCAAGGAGAAATTGATGTCTATTCTCACATACGAGAAGAAAGACCATATCGCGTATATTACGCTGAACCGGCCGCCGCTCAACACTATGAGTGTCGAGCTCAGCCG
>Ga0315276_10002748_pt1 | contig 16081 bp, 15 predicted proteins | sample YL17G05_0_MG_FD_204542 | JGI IMG/M metagenome (GOLD analysis project Ga0315276, IMG submission 204542) | Sediment microbial communities from Yellowstone Lake, YNP, Wyoming, USA - YL17G05_0 | ecosystem: Environmental > Aquatic > Freshwater > Lake > Sediment | place: USA: Wyoming | collected... | reverse complement strand
AGCTCAACGCTTTTTTTTCCTCGTTTCCCTCCGATAAAAAGTCAAAACCGGAAAAGATCGATATCTACGACAAGAAAAAGCTCATCGCCGATGCCCAAAATTACGGTCCTGATGTCGAATACGTCAAGAGCCGGAAGCTCAGCGGCAAAACCAAGGAAGGATATGAAGTTGAATATTCCTTTAAAGACATAAATACACTGCGCATCAATCAAAACCCGGGGGACAAGGGCCCCAAGAAATCCGATTCCAAGGCCAACCGCAAAGAAGAAAACGTCACGTTCCATTTTGAAAAAGGCAGTCCCGCGTTGCTCACTGTAAATTTCCAGGGTCAGGCAAAACCCTCGAAAGAAGAAAAGCGCAAGGCCGGCAAGGCGAATAAAGAGGACGAGAAAAAGGCGATTGATCAAATGCGGGAAATTCTCAAGGATTTTTATATAGGCATCACAGTTCAGCCGGAAGGTGAAATTGTTGAGACGAACGCGACGTATCGTGAGGGGAACAAAATCACGCTGCTTGAGATGGACTTCAACAAGCTCCTCTCGGACGAAAAGCAGCTTGAAATATTTGCCGAGAAGGACCCTGATTCCGTTGAAGAGGCCAAGGCCCTGCTGAGGAAATTGCCGGGGTTCAAAGTCGAGCCCAACAAAAAAGTGACGATTAAATTTGAGTGATGATAAAGGGGACTCTCCTGTTTGTGATTTGTGATTTGCCTTGAAATGGGATTGCTTCGCTGACGCTCGTAATAACTCCATGGCCACTCGCTATAATCCTCTGCCGCCACCCGCCTACGCCTTCGGCTTCGGCGAGGCTTCGGCTCCGGCGAGGAAAGCAAGGAGACGAGGGGATTATTTCTCTGCGCCCTTTGCGTCTCTGGGGTAAATTTCCGTTTTGCTTTATTCGGCTTCCAGATAGGTCTGGATCTTGGCGGTCTTTACCTGATGTCCAAGCCAGTTGCTGAGAAAATCCCCCTGTCGTTCCTGAATGGCCTGCGCTGTTTCCGTCTTTTTTCCGACAAACTTCACTATGTAAATGGCATCGCCAAGTTCCATGGATGAAACGGGGCGCGATTCGTTCAACGTGAATATTTTCTGGTAATCCTGCAACGCGCCGCGGCCTTCAAGTATCTGTGAGCGCTGCGCAATGGTCAGCGGGCCAACTGTCTTGACATCAACATGTGATTTCTGGGCGAGCTTTTTCCAATCCCTGGGATGGGCGGCAAATTCTTCGGCAACTTTTTTTGCCTCCGCTTCGTCCTTCACTTTCTTTTCTTCAACGAGCTTCTTTGGCTGAATGGAAACAACCTCGAAGGTCCACTTCATCACTTCATTTTCTGACGCCGGCGTTACATCAATATCCGTGAAAATGGATTTAAGTGCGTCGATGGCAAGGTCCTGCCTCACAAGCTCCTCGTAGTTGATGCCGAATCGGTTTTCAAAATAGGGCAGATATTGATGACGATAAAATATTGGATCAAATTCCCCGTCTCTGATGAGTTCCGGGTTTCTGCGTATGACGAACGCCAGCTCGGCATCCGGGATCCTCACACCTAATTTCTCGGCCGTTTGCAAAAGTAATTGTCGCTGAATGAGCTGCTGGAGCGTCATGGACTGGACGATCTTCCGAAGCGATTCATCCATGCCTTCGCCCTTTATGTTTTCCTTGAGGCGCTCGAGATTGCGCTCGTGGAAGAAACGGTATTCCGCGGCGGAAATATCCACCCCATTTACCGTCGCCACCGCTTCGCCGGTTCCCAGACCCTGCAAACCGCGCTTGGCGCGGGTCATGCGGTTATAACCGAAGAAAAAGGCGAAACTGATGATAATTGCGCCAAGGATGACCTTGATAAGCCATGAAGAGGCGTGTTTTCTGAGTATATCAAGCATATTTTCACCTCGGTATAGGGGTTTTCGTCCGACACCGGATGTCGGACGAAAACCCCTGTAATGGGGCGAGAACTTAATGGAAGGTTGCTTATAAATCAACAATTTTGTTGATATTTATCGGGTGCTCTGATAGACGCCTGCGCACTATGATATTAGATCCAATACTAGGTTTTTTCTCAAATGACTTGGCCATCGATCTCGGCACCGCCAATACCCTTGTCTATGTAAAGGGGAAGGGAATTGTTGCAGCTGAGCCCTCCGTTGTCGCAGTCCAGCGTGACTCGCGCGGCATCAAGCGCGTCCTCGCGGTCGGCAAAGAGGCCAAGGAGATGCTCGGCCGCACGGCCGGGACCATTGAAGCGATCCGCCCGATGAAGGACGGCGTTATCGCCGATTTCGAAGTGACGGAGGCGATGCTTCGCTACTTCATAAGAAAAGCGCATAATCGCCGGACGCTCGTGAGACCGCGCGTCATCGTCTGCATTCCGTTCGGCGTGACTGAAGTCGAGAAACGCGCCGTGCGCGAATCGGCGGAATCGGCCGGAGCGCGCGAAGTCTATCTGATCGAAGAGCCGATGGCCGCTGCAATCGGCGCAGGCCTTCCGATTACAGAACCGTCAGGAAACCTCGTGGTTGATGTCGGTGGAGGAACCACTGAAGTCGCCGTTATTTCAATGGCAGGGATTGTGTTCTCCAAATCGATCCGCATCGCCGGCGACAAGATGGATGAGGCGATCATCCATTATCTCAAACGCAAGTACAATATGTTAATCGGCGAGCGCACGGCAGAGGCAGTGAAGATTGCGATCGGAACCGCCTATCCCGACGGCGAGATCCGCACGATGGAAATCAAAGGCAGAGATCTTATCGCAGGCGTGCCCAAGACTTTGGAGGTCAACTCCGAAGAGATCCGCGAGGCAATCGTTGAACCGGTGAACGCGATTGTCGAGGCGGTGAAGATCACGCTGGAAAGAACACCGCCGGAGCTTTCGGCGGATATAGTTGACAAGGGAATAATGCTGACGGGCGGCGGCGCACTGCTCAGAAATCTTGACATCCTGCTTCGCGAGGAGACAGGGCTGCCTGTCTTCGTTGCCGACGATCCGCTGACCTGCGTAGTTCTGGGATCGGGTCGCGCCCTTGACCGGTTGGATATCTTTCGGCGGATCACAATTACTTAAAAACAAATTCCAAATTCCAAATCCCAAATAAATTCCAATGACCAAAATTCCAATGACCAAAACGGATAACCAAGGTTTGGAATTTGGTGCTTGGAATTTGTAATTTATTTGGAATTTGGTGCTTGGAATTTGGAGTTTGTTTTTATGAGTTGGTTTTCCGGCAAAAAGAAATTTCTCAATTTTTTCCTACCGCTGCTTCTGGCCCTCATCTTTTTTTCGCTTTCATCTCAGACGGCGCGGCGCGCCCGTTGGTATGAGTCAGCGCTCTTAAATCTTTTAAAACCATTTCAGTGGACGGTGACCTCCGTTACGGACACGGCAGTCTCCATCTGGAATGATTACATTGCACTTGTGGGAACGGCAGAAGAAAATAAGAGTTTGAAAGAGATCAACGCCCGACTTGAAGGGAGAATAGTGCAGACGGAGGAGGTGCGTCAGGAAAATGAGCGCCTGCGTTCCTTGCTTGAGTATAAAAAGTCGGTTCCGTATCCAACAATGGTGGCGCAGGTGATAGCCAACGATCCAAGGTCGGAGTTTAAGAGCATCACCATCGACAAGGGATACAAGGACGGCATAGATATACTGATGCCTGTGATAGGTCCCAAAGGGCTTGTGGGCCGGATTAGCCGCGTATTTGCGCACGCCACGCAGGTTCTGCTCATCACTGACCCCAACAGCGCCGTTGATGTATTTGTCCAGAGATCGCGTGCCCGCGCGCTCCTTGTCGGCACATTGCGCCGCGCCGAGCTCAGGGCCGGCACATATCTGTCCCGTCTTGAATACTTGAGGCGTGTGAGCGATGTAGAGGAAGGTGACGTGATCGTCACTTCAGGATTTGACCAGGTCTATCCCCCCGGCATTCCGGTCGGCACACTACACAACGTGATTTCGTCGCGTTACGGGGTCTTTCAGGAAGCAGACGTGGTTCCATTTGAAGATTACCCGGAGGTCAAGGAGGTGCTTGTTCTAATGATGCCGGTAAACCGAGCTGTCGGGGAGGGCCCATGAGGAGGTTCTGGCTTTTCGCGGTTTATGGCATCGTAGCGATCGTCCTCGAGAGCACCTTGCTCTCTCATTTCCCAACGGTGACCTTTCATGTCGATCTTATCCTGATGGCCGTCATTGCCCTGGCCTTGGCTCAAGAAGAGCGCGGCGCGATCTCATCTGTTGTAATGATGGGGCTTCTCCTGGACGTATCCTCATCTGCACCGTTTGGACTTGCGACATTTTCTTCACTTCTTGTTTTCGGATTCATCCGCATAATTATTGCAAAGATCTCGGTTGAGGTCTGGGTTGCGCGTTTTATCTGGGTCGTGATTGCAAGCCTCCTAAACAGGGCAATAATAATTGCTCTTATGCTCGTCTGGTCGGGGAATGTCTCCATTGTCGAGGTCCTTTTGCGTTCGAGTATGCCTCAGGCGCTGCTTGACGGTCTTGTTGGCCTGTTCATGATTCCGGCAATTATTCATTACGATAGTCTGACGTGGGAAAAATTGTTTAAACCGAAGGGGCTGGTTTTTAAGTAAGAAGTGTTTGAGTCTTTTTTTTCGACTTCTAGACTTCTGCACTTCAATACTTCAACACTGATTTTGATATGGAACTCACGCACGAATACACCGCCGATGTTGAGCACCGGTTCAAGTACGCCGTCCGGATTATCATCCTTTTTTTGCTCATCGTCCTTGGAAGGCTCTATTACCTGCAGATATTGAAAGGGGATTTCTACCGCTTTTTCTCCACTGAAAACAGCATCAAGGAGAGCACCGTTCAGGCGGTGAGAGGCATGATCTTCGACAGACGCGGACAGGTTCTGGTTGAGAGTCGTCCGTCATTTGATGTCGTAATCATTCCACAGTATGTCATAGATCCGCCAAAAGTTCTTGCAACGCTGACCCGCTATTTAAAGATGCCGATTGAGGAACTCAAGGCGAAATGGGAGCTGCGCAAGGGCCAGCCTCCATATCAGCAAATCGTTATTAAAAATGATGTCTCTCGCAACGATGTTGCAATGATCCTTTCCCGGAAAGGGCCTTGGTATGAGGAACGGGAGACGGATGATTTTCGCGGCGTCGATGTTGCAATTAAATATCAGCGAACATCCGCAACAGGCACACTTGCATCGCATCTCATAGGTTATGTGAGGGAAATCGATTCGCAAAGACTCGCACGCTATCAGATGCTCTATCCGCACCGTTATTTTATCGGGGATCAGATAGGGATGAGGGGTATTGAAGAGACGTGGGATTTAATTCTCCGCGGTTACGATGGATATGAGCAGCATGTTGTCAATGCAGTGGGGCGCGAAATTGATTATGAGGGAATCGCAAACCGGCTGGAGCAAAAGTCGGCAGTTCCCGGTGACAGCTTCGTTTTGACGTTAGACAAAGATGTGCAGGAAGTGGCGCAATCCATGTTCGGCGACAAAAACGGGGCGGCGGTGGTTGTCGATGTGCGCGATGGCGGGATCGTTGCAATGTACAGCTCGCCCTCATTTGATCTCAATAAACTTGCAAGTCCGGAGGGGGGACAATATTGGCTTGAGATTGCCAGGGATCCGAAGGGTTATCTAATCAATCGTGCGATACAAGGCGCCTACCCGCCGGGTTCAACATACAAACCGGTAACCGCAATCGCTGCATTGTCAGAAAACGTGATCAAGCCCGAACAGACGGTTTTCTGCGGCGGTGCGCTCATGTACGGAGGCCGACCCTATCACTGCTGGCGAAAAGGGGGCCATGGCTCTATTAGCGTCCATCGGGCGATTGTCGAATCCTGCGATGTATTCTTCTACAACATGGGATTGCGTTTGGGAGTAGATCGTCTTGCAAAGTATGCAAAACTTCTTGGGCTGGGGGAGCGGACCGGCATTCAGCTTTCAGATGAGCGAAGCGGCTTGATACCCACATCGGAATGGAAGCTCAGGCGCTTTGGCAGTCCATGGCAGGAAGGGGAATCTCTTTCCGTCTCGGTGGGGCAAGGTTATGATCTTGTGACGCCTCTGCAAAACGCGATGGTCGCCGCTTACATTGCTAACGGTGGGAAAAAAATCCATCCTCACATGGTCAAGGCTACCTATGATGCTATGGGTGAGCAGACCTATGAATGGAGTCTGCCTGAAAATGATGGCAAAGAGGATATTCCAATTTCCAAAGATGTCTTGAGAATCGTCCGGGATGCAATGATTGGAGTGGTTGCGGAGCCCGGAGGGACGGCTTACAGGCTTTCCACCTATGATATCAAGATGGCTGGAAAGACGGGGACGGCACAGGTCGTGCAACTCGACGGCAAGTTTGCCTGTGTTGGCGAGAAGTGCCGCGACCACGCATGGTTCATCGGTTTTGCGCCCGCTGAAAATCCTGAAATTGCGGCCGCAGTTGTCGTTGAGCACGGCGGCTTTGGGGCATCGGCTGCAGCGCCGATCGTTGGTGCGATGCTTCAAAAATATTATGACGTTGAAAAGTAGTTGCGGAAGTATGAATAGTGACTCGTGAGATCGTTAGATCGTTAGATCGTGATATCGCAAAATTGTTTTAAGCGATCTTGCGATCTCACGACCCCACGATCTCACGAATAAAATATGAAAGAAAATTTTGAAAACTTTAACTGGCCGTTTTTCGGCGTAACCATTGCGCTCGTTATCATCGGTCTCGTGAACCTTTACAGCGCCGTCTACTTCTGGGGCGAGGGGGGCACAATGGCTCTTTTCTGGTCGCAGCTTATATGGATGGCGGTCGGCCTTTTTCTCATGTTTATTGTGAGTTTTCTCGATTACCGCATATTTCATCAAATCGCAGTTTATCTTTATGTCGCTGTTAACATTTTGCTGCTTGCCTCGCTCTTTTTTGGAAAGGTGGTGAGGGGGACGACCGGCTGGCTCCAGATCGGCGGCTTTTCAATACAACCGGCCGAGTTTGCAAAACTTGCTTACATCATTATCGCGGCAAGATTTTACAGTGAACATCCCAACCCCGAGGGTTTTTCTCTTAAGGACATGGCAATGCCCGCGCTTTTGATGGCCGTTCCATTTGTCCTCATTGTTCTGCAGGGAGACATGGGATCGTCACTTTTCCTCATCCTGATCTTTTTCTCGTTATCGCTGTTTGCAAAGATTCGAAGAGGCACGATCATATTTCTTGTTCTTTCAGGACTTATTGCGGGCGGTGTGATTTATCAGTTTGGACTCAAGGATTACCAGCGCACGCGCATTCTGACATTTGTGCATCCCGAAGAGGACATACGCGGTTCCGGTTATCATCTGATGCAGTCAAAGATTGCCGTCGGTTCCGGAAAGATCTTTGGAAAGGGATACCTCAAAGGCAACATCAACAAACTGCGCTACCTTCCCGAGCGCCATACCGACTTCATCTTTCCCGTCTTTGCGGAGGAATGGGGTTTTCTGGGAAGCGTTGTCGTCTTGGGGCTTATTGGTTTTCTCCTCCTGATGGGCGTTGAGATTGCATCGAAGGCCCGCGAAAGATTCGGAATATTTCTTTCAATCGGCATTGTTTCAATGCTCTTTTGGCAGGTGGTGATTAATCTGGGCGGTGTCCTTGGTCTAATGCCGCTGACCGGAGTTACGCTTCCCCTGATGAGCTATGGAGGATCCTCGGTGATTGCCGTTCTTATTGCCATAGGCATCTTGCAGAATGTCAGCCAGCGGCGGTTTATGTTCTAAATAAAGTGTAGAAGTGTTGAAGTGTAAAAGGAGGGTGAGGTGTCCGACACTGGATGTCGGACACTCTCACCCTCAAAAAGCCTTTGACTTCAACACTTAAACACTTCTACACTTGAATACCAAAAATAAGGAGGGATGCATGGCTGGAAAGAATGTGTATGAAGTGAGTGACCAGACATTTGATTCAGAGGTTCTTAAGTCCGGCACACCTGTTTTAGTAGATTTTTGGGCGGCCTGGTGCGGGCCTTGTCAGGCGCTGGGACCGACGATCGAGACGGTGGCGGCCGAATATGAAGGCAGGGTGAAGGTGTGCAAGGTTAATGTGGATGACAATCCCAATGTGGCTGCCCGTTATGGTATTCGAAGCATTCCTACAATATTCCTCTTCAGGGGGGGTCAAAATGTCGGCCAATTGGTTGGAAATGTGCCGAAGGCCGTCATTGCCGAGCTGCTGAAGAAGGCATTTTAATCATCAGAAATATTTTACATAAGAGAGGTTACAAAAAATATTTAATCCACAGCTTCAAGGAATGCCCTGTTTATTGTTTAAAATCAAATGGCTTGACATTTCCGATTTGGCATGATTTTTTGCGCAAACAAAAAATCATAAGCCGCATCGAGGATCCGCGATTTGACAAATGGTTTTTTCGCTTGATGGTGGGCGTATAGCTCAGTTGGCTAGAGTACTTCCTTGACATGGAAGGGGTCACTGGTTCGAGTCCAGTTACGCCCACCATGCGAAAAAACCATGTCAAATCGGGAGAAGGGGTCACTGGTTCGAGTCCAGTAGGGCCCACCAAAAATCAATTTAAGGTCTAAAGTTAAAAGTTTAAATGTACAATTTATGGAAAAAGGCGACGAAAATCTGATCAAACTGGAAACTTTGAGGCATTCCGCGGCGCACGTCATGGCCGATGCTGTGAAACGGCTATTTCCTGAGGCCAAGCTCGCCATCGGTCCAGCAGTGGAGGAAGGCTTCTACTACGATTTTGACTATCCCAAAGGTTTTTCCACAGATGATCTTGGCAAGATCGAAAAGGTGATGAAAGAGATCATCGATTCTAAAGTGCCCTTCGAGCGGCAGGAAATCTCCAAGAAAGAGGCAAAAACGCTCTTCGAAAAATTAAATGAGCCTTATAAGGTGGAATTGATCAGAGATCTCGAGGGCGACACCGTCACGATTTATCGTCATGGCTCATTTGTGGATCTCTGCCGTGGTCCGCATATCTCCAACACGAAGGAAATCGGGGCATTCAAGCTCCTTAAGGTGGCAGGCGCATATTGGCACGGCGACGAAAATAATCCGCAACTCTCACGCATTTATGGGACTGCATTTTTCACGCAGGAGGCGCTCAATAATTATCTCAAGCTGCTTGAAGAGGCAGCCCTTCGGGATCACAGGCGACTCGGCAGGGAATTGGATCTGTACAGCACGATGGAAGAGTATGGGGCAGGCCTTGTCTTGTGGCATCCGAAAGGCGGGCGCGTACGCCTCGCAATTGAAAATTTCTGGCGCGAAGAGCATTTGAAAAACGGCTATGAAATTGTTTTCACGCCGCACATGGCGCGTCTTGATATGTGGAAGGTTTCGGGCCACTGGGATTTCTACCGTGAAAATATGTACTCGCCGATGGTTGTTGACGGCGTGGAGTACGAAATCAAGCCGATGAATTGCCCGTTTCACATCCAGATCTTCAAAACGCGTCTCAGAAGTTATCGCGAATTTCCGATGCGCTGGGCGGAGCTTGGAACCGTATATCGTTACGAACGTTCAGGCGTCCTTCACGGGCTCATGCGTGTGAGGGGATTCACTCAGGACGACGCGCATATTTTCTTAAGACCCGATCAGCTGGAAGAAGAGGTGGAGCGGGTGCTTGGCTTCTCGCTATATATGCTTCGCTCGTTTGGTTTCTCCGAATACGATATTTATCTTTCAACAAAACCTCCAAAATACGTTGGAACAGATGATGAATGGGCCCTTGCAACGACCGCGCTTGAGAAGTCACTGAAGAAATCAACGCTTCCTTATAAGATCGATCCCGGCGAAGGCGTTTTTTACGGACCAAAGATTGATATAAAGATAAAAGATTCGCTGGGACGGGCATGGCAGTGTACGACGATTCAGGTCGATTTCAATCTTCCTGAACGATATCAGATGGAATTTATAGGAAGCGACGGCGCAAAACACCGCCCAATCATGATCCACCGCGCGCTGTTGGGATCCCTTGAGCGGTTCATGGGCGTTCTGGTTGAGAACTACGCAGGCGATTTTCCTGTCTGGCTTGCGCCTGTTCAGGCGGTTCTCCTCACCATTACCGGTGATCAGTTCTCGTACGCCGGCTCGGTGCGAGACAAATTGCAAAAGCATGCGATTCGAGTTGAACTGGATGACCGAAACGAAAAGCTTGGTCTCAAGATCCGGGAGGCCGAACTGTCCAAGATTCCCTACATGCTCGTGATTGGTGCAAAGGAAGCGGCGGCAAATGAAGTGGCGGTGAGATCGCGCAAAAAGGGCGACTTGGGGAAAATGCCGGTTGATAAGTTCATTGAGATGATTATCGAAGAAATTGGGAAAAAAGGATAATTTTGAGGGCAATGAAATTCGAAGCACGAAATCCTAAATTCTAAACAAATTCAAAATTCCAAATCCAAATGTTCAAAACATTTTGCGTTTTGGTTATTTGGGTTTGTTTAGGATTTCGATATTGGAATTTCGAATTTGTTTTAAAAAAAGGAGGTGTCTTATAGAACCAAAAGTTGGAGGAATGAAACGCAACGATCTTCGCTGTAATCGCCGTATACGCGTTCCTGAGGTCCGATTGATCGGTTCGAGTGGTGAGCAGCTGGGGGTTTTTATAACTGTTGAAGCCCTGCGAAGAGCCGAACAGGAAGGACTTGATCTTGTAGAGATTTCACCGACAGCCCGTCCGCCGGTCTGCAAGATCATGGACTACGGAAAATATAAGTACGAACAGGCGAAGAAGCGTCATGAAGCCAAAAAGCATCAGGTAGTCATTCGCACAAAAGAGATCAAGATGCGGCCGGCGACTGACGAGCACGACCTTCAGACCAAACTGCGGCATATCAAACGATTCCTGGAAGAAGGAGACAAAGTAAAAGTGACGCTCCGCTTCCGGGGACGCGAGATGGCCCACATCGATCTGGGGAGGCAGCGGATGGATCGCATTGTCCGGGAGATTTCAGATATGGGAGAGGTTGATCAATTTCCCAAGCTTGAAGGTCGTATGATGAGCATGATGGTCGTGCCGAAAAAGAAATAAATAACTCGCGAGATCGTTTTTGGCGATATCACGATATAACGATCTCACGATCTCACGATCTCACGAAAAAGGAGAAGGAAAATGCCGAAGATGAAAACAAAAAGGGGGGCAGCAAAGCGCTTCAGACTGACAAAGAAGGGCAAGGTCAAGATGAAACGCTCCAAGCTGCGCCATATACTCTCGTCGAAGACGAGAAAGCAAAAACGCCGTCTGCGTCGCGCAAAGCTCGTAGCCGCATCAGACATGGCAAGGATGAAACAGTTGTTACCATATGGTTAAATTCGAAGCACGAAATCCGAAATTCGAAACAAATTCAAAATTCAAATGATCAAAACGTTTCGGATTTTGAATTTTGGTAATTTGGATTTGTTTCGAATTTAGATATTCGGATTTCGAATTTTTATTTAAGGGAGGAATAAATGCCAAGAGTTAAAAGAGGAGTAAAAGGAGCGAGAAGGAGAAAGTCTATCCTCAAACAGGCAAAGGGATATTTCGGCGGCCGACATCGCCTGATTCGCACAGCGTCGGAGGCCGTCGACAAGGCGCTGGCGTATGCCTATGTGGGACGCAAGCTCAAGAAGCGCGATTTTCGCGCGTTATGGCAGACCAGGATTGCCGCTACAGCCAAGCAGAATGGAATTTCCTTCAGTCGCCTGATTGGGAATCTCAAAAAGAGAAGCGTTTTGCTTGACCGGAAGATGCTTGCGGAGATTGCCTTGTCGAATCCAAAGGATTTTGCTGCGATTGCAGACATGGCCAAGAATGCATGAAAGACGCCATATTTAAAAAGATCGAGCGTGTCCATGAGGAGGCCGTCCGCGATGTTGCGGCAATAGGCGATGTTTCGGCGGCTCAGACATGGCGCGTCAAATACCTCGGGCGCAAGGGGGCTATACCCGCGCTTCTGGGCGAAATGGGTGCGCTTGATGAGGCAGTTCGTCCAGAGGTGGGGCGGAAGATTAACGATCTCAAGATGAAGCTTGCAAGCGAGATTGACCGTCGCATCGAAGAATTGTCGCGGCAATCTTATCAGGAGGCAATCGCCAGGGAGCACATTGATTTAACGCTTCCGGGACGTGTTGTGATCCCGGGTCACCGCCATCCGATTCGTCAGACGATGGATCAGGTAGTGGACATTTTCACAGGTATGGGGTTTTCAGTTTTCGAAGGGCCGGAGATCGAATCGGACTATTACAACTTCGAGGCTCTCAATGTCCCCAAGGATCATCCCGCGCGCGACATGCAGGACACATTTTATGTCGGGGACGATTTATTGCTTCGCACACACACATCCCCCGTACAAATTCATATCATGGAGAAAAACCAGCCTCCTATTTTCATGATTGCACCGGGGGCCGTGTATCGACGTGACAGTGATGTATCGCATTCACCCATGTTTCATCAGGTGGAAGGCCTGATGGTCGATACTGATATCACCTTTGGTGATCTGAAGGGCGTGCTGACCGTCTTTTGCAAGAAGGTGTTCGGTGAAAACAGGGGTGTCCGTTTTCGTCCAAGTTTTTTCCCGTTCACGGAACCATCGGCAGAAGTTGATATCTCGTGCGTCATGTGCGGTGGAAGCGGCTGCCGCGTTTGCAAGATGAGCGGCTGGATGGAGATTTTAGGATGCGGCATGGTGGATCCGGAAGTGTTTAAGGCGGTCAAGTACAATCCGAAGAAGGTTACCGGCTTTGCCTTTGGAATGGGCATCGAACGGATCGCTATGCTGCTGTACGGCATCAATGATATCCGTCTCTTTTATGAAAATGATTTGAGATTTTTGGAACAGTTTTAACGGCCGTTGATCGTAACTCGTGACTCGTAACTGGTAAACAGTTCCACGAGTCACCAGTCACGGGTCACCAGTCACGGTTTTTATGAGAATTCCCATTTCATGGCTCAAGGAGTTTGTGGACATCCGGATTCAACCTCCGGAACTCGCCGATCTTCTAACGATGGGCGGCCTTGAGGTTGAATCGGTTGAGAAGGCGGGCAATGACGCAATTTTCGAGCTGGGCGTGACACCCAACCGTGCAGACTGTCTTTCTGTAATTGGAGTTGCAAGGGAGATCGCCGCGCTGACCGGCAAGCAGCTTCATATCCCGAAAGCGAAACCCCTCAAAGGGAGGGGGCGCATGGCGGATTTTATTAGAGTCGCTGTGAAGGCCGCAAAAGGCTGTCCCCGCTACAGCGCCCGCGTTGTGGACTGCATCCGCATAGGACCGTCTCCTTCATGGATGGTTGAGCGCCTGGCTGCGTGCGACATCCGTTCCATCAACAATGTGGTGGATGCGACCAATTATGTGATGCTCAAGACCGGCCAGCCCTTCCACGCCTTTGATCATAGATTGTTAAGGGGTGGAAAGATTATCGTTTCGAATGCGAAAAAACCTTTTGAATTCACAACGCTCGATGAGGAAAAACGATCGGTCATGACACAGGATCTCTTGATCTGCGATGGTCTGGGGGCCATTGCGCTTGCAGGCATCATGGGCGGGAAGAATTCGGAGGTGACAGACGCGACAAGGACCATTGTCCTTGAGAGCGCATATTTCGAACCCATCGGGATCCGCAGAACCGGCAAGCGGCTGGGGCTTATGTCGGAGTCTTCACGCCGGTTCGAGCGCGGCGTGGATCCAAACGGCACCGTAAATGCCCTCAATTATTTGGCCGGGCTCATATGTGAAATTGCCGGAGGAACACCGACTACGGATTCAATTGATGTGAAATCGCACGTATTTCCGCCTCTCAAGATTCGCCTTGAGGCGGCAGAGGTAAAGAGAATACTCGGCATTGATATACCTCTCAGGGAAATGACATCAATTGTTTCCAGACTTGGCATGACGGTCGTATCCCAGTCCGGAGGGGCAATAACGCTAAAGGTGCCGACATACCGTCCGGATATTACAAGGCCGATAGATGTAATAGAAGAAGTTGCGCGCATTTACGGATATCATCGAATTCAGGAGACGATGCCACGGGCGGTTATAAGGCCGATTGTCAAGCCGAGATTCACATCAGGTGAACAACGGGTTCGCAATGCGCTCATCGGCTGCGGATTTTCCGAGGCGGTCATGATGGGCTTTGGAAGCAGGGGCGATCATGAATCCTTCTCATATTTGGCGCCAGCGCCGATCGAAATTTCCAATCCCATTTCCAAGGAAGAAGACATTATGAGGACAACCCTCATCCCCGGTCTTCTAAAGGTCTTTGCGGTTAATGTGAGCCGTCAGAGATATGATGTGCGCCTTTTCACACTGGGCCATGTCTTTCACCGCTTCGCTGCGGGCAATACCGAGGAGCCTCTTTATCTTGCAGGTTTGCTTGCTGGTAAAAGAAACATACGTTCATGGGACGGTTCCAGGGAAATGACCGACTTTTATGACGCGAAGGGCGCGGTAGAGGCGATTTTGAGATCCATGAACTTGGAAAATCAGGCCTTATGGCAAAAGGCGGATGGGCATCCGTTTTTGCATCCGGGACGCGCTGCCCATATTCTGGTCGACAACAAGCGCATTGGATTTGTGGGGCAGATCCATCCTAACTTCGAAAAATGCTCCGAAATCGATAGCGCCTGTTTTGTCTTTGAAATGGATTTCGGTGCGCTGGCTCAGCTTTCGTTGGCTCTGCGGCCGCAGTTTTCCGAGCTTTCAAGATTCCCGTTTGTGGAGAGGGATCTTGCTGTTATAGTTGATGAAGCGATAACGTCCGCGGAGATTTTACGGGTCATTCAAAACTCAGGTGTGTCGCTCGTTTCCGATGTCCAGATCTTTGACGTGTACCGCGGCAAGGGGATTGGTTCAGGCAAAAAGAGCATGGCGTACCGGATTCGCTATGCCTCATCGGAGCGCACGTTAACCGATGATGAGGTCAATGCGGCGCATGAGTCAATTGTGAAAACGCTGGAGAAAACATTAGGTGCAGTGTTAAGAACATAAAAGTGATTAGTGACTGGTGATTAGTGATTAGAAAGAAACGAACTAGTCACCAATCACTAATCACCAATCACTAGAAAAAGGAGGATGGCATGACAAAGGCAGACATCATCGAGCAGATCTACGAAAAGGTGGGCTTTTCCAAAAAGGAATCGGCAGAAATAGTCGAGCTCGTGTTTGACACGATGAAGGAGACGCTGGAGCGCGGCGAGAAGATCAAAATTTCCGGTTTTGGAAATTTTGTTGTAAGGCAGAAGCGGCCGCGCATCGGGCGCAATCCGCAGACAGGTCAGGAAATCGAAATTTCGGCGCGCAAGGTCATGACATTCAGGCCGAGCCAGGTATTGAAATCTGCACTTAACAAGGGATTGGGTGTTTAGGTGGCGTTTGGCGAATAACGTATAGCTTATCGCATATCGCATATCGTTAGGAACGATTTGCGATTAGCTATTTGCGATTTGAGGTTTTGTTAAAGAAAGGGAACCCTTATGGTAAAAACACAGGAGATCCCAAACAAGCTTTATTTTCGTATCGGCGACGTGAGCGATATCGTGGGCGTCAAGCCATATGTTTTGCGCTACTGGGAGTCTGAGTTTCCGGATATCAAGCCTTCAAAATCTAAATCTGGTCAAAGGCTGTATAAGCGTCGCGACGTGGAATTGCTCTTAAATATAAAGACGCTCCTGTACAATGAGCGCTTTACAATCGACGGTGCGCGAAAGCAGCTCAAAGAGATGGGGCGGGGCGAGGGTGCCAAAGCAGCCGAGACGCCTCAATCAAAACAGCTTGAGGTCTTTAACGAACATATCGATCCGGGGAAGGAAACCAGAGCGGTAGAACATAAGAAATCGGAAAGAATCGAATCGGTTGATAAAAAGGTCTTTTTAAAACTGAAAAAGGATCTTGAGTCGTTGCTTGTGATGATACGCGAGTGATTTTAGGTCTTTGACAGGAGAAGGTGTCCGACATCCAGTGTCGGACACATCTCATAAGCCAAATGGAGGATCCCGCTGTATAGCGGGACTTGGGTGTCCCGCCATTCGGCGGGATGTACGATTTGACAAATAGTTTTTTGCCGCCCACGTAATGATCAAATTTAACGGGGCGTAGCTCAGCCTGGACTAGA
>Ga0315276_10002747_pt1 | contig 16082 bp, 10 predicted proteins | sample YL17G05_0_MG_FD_204542 | JGI IMG/M metagenome (GOLD analysis project Ga0315276, IMG submission 204542) | Sediment microbial communities from Yellowstone Lake, YNP, Wyoming, USA - YL17G05_0 | ecosystem: Environmental > Aquatic > Freshwater > Lake > Sediment | place: USA: Wyoming | collected... | reverse complement strand
AACGAATAAAGCCGGTGGAACTGTTCCACCGGCTTTCCCAATTTCTGGCGTCGCTGTGGGAGGCAGGCACAGCCGGACGACGACTGTTCGCCTCGCAGCGTCAGCCTATTCCACGCCGCTCTAGAACGCCCGAGTTTTGACACAGACTGCCGCGCCCGGGCTTCTGCTTCAGGGCGGCGCGGTCGGATTCATGCGCGACGGCGACGGTCGCGCGGGGTCACGTCGAGCACCCTGTGAGTAACTAAGAATCCTGCCCCTGATGTGAACCTACGAGTCGGATGGGCGGAAGCGCAAAGCCGAGGAGTCAGGCAGACGGCCGCGTTGCGGCTCGCGCGATCATTGATCGCGCTTCGGACTGGTTTTGCAGGCGTAGGATCGGGAGTCGGAAGTACAGGGTGCCGGTGCCGAGGCGCTGAGATTACTTGGGGGAACGTCGTGTCGACAATTGCAAACATCGTCGTGGGTCTCGTCGCACTGGTGCATGTGTATATCCTGGTGCTCGAGATGTTTCTGTGGGACCAGCCGGCCGGTCTCCGGGCGTTTGGCCAAACGCCGGAAGCGGCTGCCGCTTCCAAGGTGCTGGCGGCGAACCAAGGGCTTTACAACGGATTCCTGGCGGTAGGACTGATGTGGGGGCTATCCCTCGGCGAGTTTGGGACGAGTGTCAAAGTGTTCTTTCTCGGCTGCGTGCTGATCGCGGGTGTGTATGGCGCGCTTACGGCGAGTCGAAAGATCCTCTTCGTCCAGGCGATTCCGGCAGCGATCGGGCTGGCGCTCGTGCTGCTGTCGTGATCGGCCTGATTCGGATGTAAGTGACTCGTCGCGTCGTATTTGCGACCACAGCGAACAGGTGTTGCTGTCCCGTATCGGGCGACTGAACCCCCGGCTCCTCTGGCGCACCGACTAAAGGTGCGCTCCTACTCCGGCTCCCCGGGGATTACTCGGCCCGTCGTGGGCCTCGCCCGATGGGCCCGCCTGCGGCGGTTCAGGAAACGGTCCCGCGTTTCCTGTTCTCGGCCCCGCGACGCTACGCTGTCGTGCTGCGCTGGGGGCCAGCCGGCACGTTCCATGTGCCGGCGTTCGCCGGTCACTACACGTCAAGTGCGTATTCCGGGCCAACGTGCCCACTGATTCCGGGCGAACGTGACCGGCCATTCCGGGCGCTCGTGCCCAGCGATTCCCGATGAACGTGCCCAGTTGTCAACCGGCGTCCAGCATTGACCAGCAAACATGCGCCCGAGGTTGACAACTACAGCATGAGGTCACTGCCAGAGCCCGCTGGATCGGGCGCGTCAGGCGTGGTCCGGCTTCGACGCCGGTTCGGCCGGATATCTGTTCAAGTTGCGGTGCCGGTTTACACTCTTGACGGACGGAGCGCTGTCATGGCGCTCAACGCGCGCCCATGTGTGTATCCGGTCCGACGCTCTCGGTGAATGTCGTGCGGGTGAGGAGCGATCTCCAGATGGCGATATCAACGACCGATAATTCGTCGAATCGTGCCTTGACCGACACGCGTGTCGAGGTGTTCCTGGGCAAGGGGGGCGTCGGCAAGACGACGTGCTCCGCGGCGACCGCGTTGCGACTTGCAGACGACGGCCATCCCAGCCTCGTGATCTCGACCGATCCCACCCCCTCGCTGTCCCACATCTTCGAGATCGAGGGGGCGCACCGCGAACGCGAAGTGCGCCCAGGGCTGTTCCTGACCGAACTCGGCCTGGAAGACGTGCGCAGCATGTGGGATGAGGCGTTCGGCCGCGACGTCTATGGGGTGTTTTCCAGCTTCGTCGACATCGACTACGGCACGTTCGTCCAGTTCATGACCTCGGTCCTGCCGGGCCTGAACGAAGAGTTCATGGTCGACTACATCCGTCGCCTCGCGCTCGAGGCGCGCTATCGGCACATCGTCTGGGACACGGCTCCTCTCGGTCAGACACTCGCGCTGCTCGGTATGCCGTCGATGCTCGCCGAGCACCTGCGGGCGGCGCCGCGCATCTACTCCCACCTGAGGACGTCGGGCGAGCGGAAAGAGTCGGTGATCGAGATCCTCTCCCGGTGGCGGGACCTGGCCGCGGAATGCATGACGTTCCTGCATCGCGAGGTCTGCTTCTCCATGGTGACGATCCCGGAGGCCCTGGCGGTGTGCCAGCTGGACGCCGTGGTGGGCGAGTTGCGGCGCTACGACCTCAAGATTTCCCGACTGATCGTCAACAACGTGGTGCAGGTGACGGACTCACCGTTCCTCGCGCAGAAGAGGCAGCAGCAGCAGCCGCTTCTCGAGCAGCTGCGCGAGCGTCACGGCGACGTGCCGATTGTCGAGATCCCGCTCTTTCCGCAGGAGGTGCGCGGCGTGGAGCGCTTGCGAACGGTCGGGCGGCTGCTGGACCCGGCCGTGGCCGACGTCGATCGGAAGTCAGAAGCTGGCGGGGAGGGCGATTCGCGTCCATAACGCGTAACGACGGCAGGCCGCACAACGCGAGCATCGGGTACGTGGCACTGCTCGCGCGATCACCTATCGCGCCTCGGATGGTCTTGCATTGGGAAGATTGGCGAGAGCACTGAGACCTGTGCGGTCTGGCGCAGCGACAAAAGCTGCGCTCCTCCTCCGGTGCCTGGGGTTGGGGGGTCGGGGAGTCGGAAAAGACTCGAGGCAGACGAACGCAGACTATCGCTGGGTTCTCGCGCTGCGGCGGCAGCGCCACGGCGTCAGTTGGCCGCCGCCGCGGTGCTCGCGATCTCCTTGAGTCGCGCGTCGAGGTCACGCGCGATCTCCTCGTCACGCAAACCCATCCCCTCGACGTTGCCGTCCGCGAAACCGAGGATGCCCATGTCCGCATAGGCCTTACGGACGCGCGGCCCCCACAGGCCGATGTCCTTGATCGTCGGTACGATGCGTGCGAAGAGGCTCGTGCGATACACGCGCATGAGATCGGAACGGTCGACCCACTCCTTGCACTCTGCCATTGGGAGGCCCATCTGTTCCCAAACTTCGTCGCCGAGGAACCGGTCGCGCAGCAGGTAGCAGCCTTCCACCACGAATTCCTCGCGTTCGTCGCGTTCCTTGGCCGTGAGCTGCGGGTAGTAGTCCTTGAGCGCCAGGCGACCGAAGGCCACGTGACGGGATTCGTCCTGCATGACGTAGGCGGTGACGGACTTCGACAGTTGGTTGCTGGCGTAGTCCCGAATCAGCCCGAACGCTGCGAGCGCCACGCCTTCGATGAGCACCTGCATGCCGAGGTAGGTCACGTCCCAGCGCGAGTCCCGCAACGTGTCGTCGATCAGGCTCTTCAGGTACGGATTGATCGGGTAGACGAGCTCGTACTTCTCGTGCAGCAGGCGCGAGAACGCCTCGACGTGGCGAGCCTCGTCCATCACCTGCGTGGCTCCGTAGAACTTGGCGTCGATGTTCGGCACCTGCTGCACGATCTTCGCCGCGCACACCAGCGCGCCCTGCTCGCCGTGCAGGAACTGGGAGAGTTGCCAGGCCTGAAGGTGGTGTCGAAGCTTCGTGCGCTCTTTCGCATTGAGCCGATGCCAGGCTGGCGAACCGAAGATCGAAATCATCTCGTCGGGCAGGCCGGCCGGGTTCTCGGGATCGATGTCCTGCGACCAGTCGATGCGGTAGTCCGAGTCCCACTGCTGGCGCTTGCCCTTGCGGTACAGGTTGAGCAGGGATTCGCGGCCGTCGTCGTACTCCCAGCGGAAGTTGGCTTCGAACTGCTGCGCTACCTGCCAGTCCATGCTATCGAGGTCGGAGACGTAGTGGCTTGCAGTGGTCATGCGGTTCCCTCCATCCTGAACTCGTTCCTCGCCGGGCGTGGGGACAAGGCCGTGTGCCGAGTCAATGGCCAGCCGGCCGCGTAATTTTTTGCGAATCTCATTTACGCTAATCGGTGAGCCCGATCAATCGTGCGCCGCAAAAGGCTGCGGGAGCGTCCGGCGACTGTATCCTGCAGTCGTCATCGGGTTCCGAAAATGTGCGACATGGCCTGCGCGGCCGCCAACGTGCTGCCCGCAACGGCGATCAGGCGCTCGGGCTCGCGGGTCCGGGTCTGGGCCGACGACGCAAAGCGTAAGCGACACGCTCAATGCGACACGAACCCCGGCCCCGCGCCGAAGCTTCTGCTTCAGGGCGAGGCGGTCAGATTCATGCGCGACGGCGATCTCTTGGCGTCACGTCTAGCACCCTGTGCGTAATTAGGAAGCCTGCGCCTGTTTGAGCCTCTCTTGAACTCCGAGTGGGTAATCTGGCGTCATGTTGAGCATTTGAGGGAGGGGCTGAGATGACGGGCAAGGCGTTTGAGGCGGCACTGGGGATTGCTGCACCATGATCTGTGGTGTCGGTGGATTTCGATGCAGGCGCCAAGTTGCTGACGGTGCTGATCGACTTCAAGCCGGGCAGCCGTTTTGCGGTGCCTGGCCAGGAAGGCGTGCATCCGGTACACGACACGGTGACCAAGACCTACCGTCACCTGAACTTCTTCCAGCGCGAGTGCCACCTTCAGCTGCGCACGCCGCGCGTGAAGTTGCCCAATGGTTCGGTGCGCCTGATTGAGCCGGACTTCGCCGGTCGTTTGTCTGGCTTCACGCTGCTGTTCGAGGCGATGATCCTGATGCTGGCGCAGCAAATGCCGTTCGCCGCCGTGGCGCGCATCGTGGGCGAGTCGGCGCACCGGGTGACGGCGGTGTGCGAGCGCTATGTCGAGATGGCGCTGGCGCGGGCCGACTTCAGCGAGGTCAAGGCCCTGGCCATCGAGGAGTTGGCTGCGGATCTCGAAGTCCACGGTTGCCCGCCCAAGCAGATCGAGTCCGTCAGCATCGACATGTCGCCGGCTTTCATCAAGGGCGTGACCGAGAACCTGCCCAACGCCCGCATCACTTTCGACAAGTTTCGTGTCGTCTGGCATGCCAGCACGGCCGTGGACAAAATGCGCCGCAGGATGACCACCGTACGCACGGCACGGGCCTGGCTCTACAAGGAACAACTGCGCGAGATCCTCGCGCGCAAGCAGATCAACGTCGTGCGCGGAATGCTCGAGCATTGGTGCACTTGCGTCATGCGCTCCAAGGTCGGGCCGATGAAGGAGGTCGCCGCCCTCGTGCGCCGTCACATGGAGGGAATCGTCGCCTGGGCGCAAACGCGCCAGACCAACGGATTCCTGGAGGCCCTCAACGGCCTGTTCCAGGCCGCCAAGCGCCGCGCTCGCGGATTCTCGCGCTTGTCCACCATCAGGATGGTCATCTTCCTGATCGCCGGCAAACTCGACTTCCACGCGATCAACCCCCATGCCCGGCAACCCACTTGAATTTCAACAGAGCCTCAAAACAGGGGGGGACGTCGTTCGAACGGACAGCCGCATGACAGCAGCCTCTCCCACTGGTTGCGTCGCGGGGCCCCGAAAAGCCTCTTTATGGTGCGGGAGAAGGCGACATGAATCGCTCCCATCCTGGCAGTGGGAGAGATCTGCATGGCCCGCGAGAGAGCCGCTCTCCTTATGACAAATTTCATTGCGCTGCACGATATGCGTGTTCCAGCGTCAGGCGTATAAGGGTCTGGACGGCTCGCGTGGTCGCGCGGCCCGGCGAATAACGAACTCAGGGGACAGCAACATGCGCTACGCAAGCCTCGTGCCGCTCGGCACGCTCATCGGAATTTCTCTCGCGCAAGCTGGTGCAAACCCGCCGGGTCAGGTCAAGGACACGACCCTCGCGCTTCCGGGCTTGCATGGCCCCTCGCGGATCCTGCGCGACGTGGACGGCATGCCGCACATCTATGCGTACGACGAACATGACGCGCTCTTCCTGCAAGGTTGGGTGCAGGCGCAGGACCGCTTGTTCCAGCTCGACGTGCTGCGCCGGCAGGCAAGCGGCACCCTCGCTGAGTTGCTCGGCATGGGCGCGCTCTCGAGCGACGTCGAATTGCGCACCATCGGCCTCGCGCGTGGCGCGGAGCGCTCGCTGGCTGCATTGTCGCCGCAGACGCGTGCCGGGCTGCAGGCGTATGCGGATGGCGTGAACGCCTGGGTCCAGCGCAATCCGCTGCCGATCCAGTACGCCGCTCTCGAGCTGATGAAGTTCCGGCCCTGGACGCCGCTCGACTGCGCGATCATCGGCAAGGCGCTCGCCTTTCAGTTGTCGTTCGATCTCGACGACGGCGCAACCAGGGACTTCCAGACCTACGTCGCCAAGCTGGGGCCGCAACTGGCGCAGGCGATGTTCTTCGGCGACATATTCCGCGCCGCGCCGTTCGACAAGGCCTCGAGCATTCCCGACGCCACGGGCGCCGCGCCTTTCATCGGCGGGCTGAGCAAGACGAGCGCGAGCGCGTCTGCGAAGACGACGACCGATGCGTCGGTGGCATCCGTATCGCCGGCCGCACTCGACCCCGCCGTCGTGAAGGGCCTGCAGGCCCTGCGCAGACGCTACGAAGCCGTGCCGTTCCTCAAGAACACGCTGACGCGCACCGAGCAACAGATCGGCAGCAACGAATGGGCCGTGGCTGGCTGGCGCACCAAGGACGGGCGTCCGCTGGTCTCGAACGACCCGCATCTCAGCCTTGACCTGCCGCCGAACTTCTACCAGATCCACCTGAGCGCGCAGAAAGACGGGCTCGACACCATCGGCAGCAGCGTGGCCGGCACGCCATGGGTCGTACTCGGCCAGAACCAGTACGTCACGTGGGGCGAGACGACCACCGGCTTCGACGTCACCGACACCTACCTCGAACAACTGGTGCCGGATGCAAGCTCGCCGAGCGGTGTCTCGTCGGTCTACCAGAACACGCTCGAGCACGTGATACCGATCCCCGTCACGTTCAAGGCCAACCTCATGGACGGCCTCGCCAACGGCGCGGACACGGTCGTCACCGTGCCCCCTGGCGGCGGCATTCCGGCCGTGGTGCTGACGATTCCCCGTCGCAACAACGGGCCGATCGTCGCCGACCTTGGCGGCGGCAAGGTGGTCAGCGTGCAGTACGCGGGCTTCAGCGGCACGCGCGAGCTCGAGACCTTCCGTCTCCTCAACCACGCGCGGAATCTCGCGGAATTCAAGAGGGCCCTGCAGTACTTCGACGTCGGCTCGCAGAACTTCATCTACGGCGACATCGAAGGCAACATCGGCTATTTCACGACCAGTGAAGTGCCGCTGCGTGAAGACCTGCAGGCCAACACCGTGAACGGCGCGCCGCCGTGGTTCATTCGCAACGGCCAGGGCGGCAACGAGTGGCTGAAAGATCCCAATCCTGACCAGTTCAACGGCACGGGCTACCTTTCGTTGCCAGCCAGTGAACTGCCGCAAACGGTGAACCCGAAGAACGGCTTCGTCGTGAACGCCAACAACGACACGTCAGGCGCGACGCTCGACAACAATCCGCTCAACCAGTTGCGCGTCGGCGGGCAGGGCATCTACTTCCTGGGCTATTCGTTCGACTTCGGTACGCGTGCTGGACGCATCACGCAAGCACTTAACGAGCGCTTCGCCAAGGGCAAGGTCGATCGCAGCGACATGGAGGCGATCCAGGCGGACGTGACGCTCCTCGACGCGGAAGTATTCACCCCGTACATCCTGAGTGCGTTTGCGAATGTGTCACAGCCGGGTGCGCCCGCGGCGCTGGCTGCCATCGCTGCCGACGGCCGCGTCGCGGAAGCGGTCGGCCGCCTGAGGACGTGGAACTATGCGACGCCGACGGGCGTCGCGACGGGCTACGACGCGTCTGACGTCGATGGCGAGCGGCTGCCGCCATCCGCCGCCGAAATCCAGCGCAGCATCGCGGCAACGATCTATTCCGTTTGGCGCGGACAGGCGATCCGCAACGGTGTCGATACCACGCTCAACAGCCTCGGCGTGCCGACGCCCGGCTCGGCCGAGGCCATGAAGGCGTTGCGTTACCTGGTCGAACACGACGGCGTTGGTCTGTCCACCGTTGACTACTTCGGCTGGGCTGCGGCGCTGGGGCTGCCACAGAAGGAGCAGCGCCGCGACTACGTCCTGCTGAAGAGCGTGCAGGATGCGCTCGATCGACTGGCCGCACCGGCATTCGCCGCCGCCTTTGGCGGGTCCACGAATCAGAACGACTACGTGTGGGGCAGGTTACACCGGATCGTGTTCGACGGACTCGCAGTTGGCGGGCCATTCAGCATTCCGAACGCGCAACTGGGCTTCCCGCCGTCATTCAATGACCTGCCAGGGCTTGCGACGGATGGCGGCTTCGGCGGCGTCGATGCCTCTTCGCACGACGCGCGTGCAGCATCGTCGAACGAGTTCATGTTCGGCTCCGGTCCGAACCGTCGATACGTCGGCGTGCCGGGCATGGTGCGCGGCTCGATCGAGGGCCGCACCGTGTTGCCTGGAGGCATGAGCGGGGTGCTGTCGAGCCCGTTCTACGCCAACCTGCTCGGCCGCTGGCTCACCAATGACACCTATCCGATGCGCCAGAACATGGGCGAGGTGATGCAGAACCTCTATAACCAGCAGATGTTCAAGCCGGCCTCGCCTGGGAACAGCGGTAAGTAACCAGCGTCGGCGCGACCAAGCCGGAGATCGCGAAAGGCAACGGGCAGTAGTAGGGCGGCTCTCCCGGTTGGCCGGGAGAGTCCGCCCGCAGGGCGGGTGAGGGCAAGAATTGCCGGAAGCCCTCACCCGGGCAAAGGGTCGGTCTCGCTCGTACGACGTCCGCTCTGAGGCGCCGTGAATCGGAGGGCGGGTCTCGAGGTGGTGAGGGCGAGGGTAAGCCGGAACCCGCGGGGCCCCGCTCGGCGCTCGGTGCGGAAGAGGTTCGGTTGCGCGGGGCCGCTCGGTCGACCAGGGAGAAATCCCGTCCCGGTCTTCGGCTTGCTCGCGCCGAACCGGGCCCTCCGTCGTATTGAAAATCCGCGTGTCGATGATTCGATGGAATGCGGTTTCCCGCAATGCCCGCCGACTATTTCGCGTCGCTGCGTCTCGAAATCGGCCGCCCATCGGACTTCCGAAGATCGGGTCGGTCGCCGGTCAGTCCCAGCTGATCCACGCGAGGTACAGAACCACGATGACACCCCAGAACAGGGTCTGACGCACCATCTCTCGCACCCACCACGGTAAGCCGTCGCGCAGACGGTAGGGCCAGCGCGAGCGACGCTACCGCCTTGGTCGATCGCCCTCCATCTCGCCCTTGCGGTCGTTCCAGTAGAGCTTCTGCTTGCGGCGCTGCTACCTCAATGTCGGCGAGGCTCGCTCGCCGAGTGTCCGGCGTCAGCTATCTTGGCCGGTGAGCGCGCTTTAGCCGGTCGGCGCACAGTTCGGAAAGAGCTCGGTCGCGATGCCGCTAACCGTTGCGCAGGTTAGGCATTCCCGATTTCTGGTCAGGCCCTCAGGATTCCGTTTCGGGAAACAAGTATGGCCGCAGTAAGTCACCTTCAGTACATTGCAGCGTGCCTACCATGACGCAATCCGCCGACACGAACTCCGCGGCGCTCGCACGCTTCCGCGAGCTCAAGGAGATGATCGGCAACACTCCGTTGCTGCGCATCCGCCTTCGCTTTCGCGGCGAGCCTCGCGTGCTCTACGCGAAGATGGAGGTGCTCAATCTCACCGGGTCCATCAAGGACCGAATGGCGTTTCATATCCTGGAGAGCGCATACCGCACCGGGCGCATCCGGCCTGGCGACACGATTGCGGAGGCGACGAGTGGGAACACGGGCATAGCATTCGCCGCGATCGGCCGCGCGCTCGGTCACCCCGTCGTTATCTACATGCCGGACTGGATGAGCCAGGAGCGCGTCATGCTGATCCGCAGCTTCGGCGCCGAGATCATCCCGGTCACGCGCGAGCAGGGTGGTTTCCTGGGTTCCATCCGCTGCACCGAGGAACTCGCGCGCTCGAATGAACACGTATTCCTGCCGTGCCAGTTCTCGAACGAGGCGAACGTCGAGGCTCACTACCTGACGACGGGCCCGGAAATCTACAGCCAGCTCACGTCATCAGGCCTTCTGCCGGACGCGTTCGTCGCTGGCGTCGGCACGGGCGGCACGATCATGGGAGTGGGTCGGTACCTGAGGAGCCAGAGCCCGGCGGTCAAGCTACATCCCGTGGAGCCCGCAGAGTCGCCGACGCTGTCCACGGGCTGCAAGGTCGGCCATCACCGCATCCAGGGCGTGTCGGACGAGTTCATTCCGCCGATCGTCAAGCTCGACGAACTCGATGAGGTGATCGCCGTACCGGACGGCGACGCCATCCTGATGGCGCAGCAACTCGCTGCACGGCTCGGTCTTGGCGTCGGCATCTCCTCGGGTGCCAACTTCATCGCGGCGCTCATGGCCCAGAATCGTCTAGGCGCACCTGCGGTGGTCGCGACCGTCTTCTGCGACAGCAACAAGAAAGACCGGTCCACCGACCTCTTGCGCGACGAGCCGGTGAAGCCGGGTTATCTCACGCCCGACGTGGAACTCGAGCAATACGAGGCGATCAAGCGCCTGTGTTGAGGATGAGCGACGCAGGGCGAGCAGTGGCCCTCGTCGCTGCAACCAGTAAGCGCTACGCCGCTGCGCACGTCACCACGCCGAGATAGCGGCTCTCGTCACCGAGATCGAACTCAATCGAGAAACGCCCCGCTGAGGTGGTTGCTTCCAGCTGATAGCCGCGGCTGTTCGGCTCGAGCTTGTCGATCCTGAACTCCCCGAAGGTATCCGTCGTCGCCCGTCCAAGCTCGCGGCCGTCCTTGCTGAGCACGACCTCGACACCGGCGGCGCACTCCTCGACGCCCTCCACGTGCTTGACGACGGTTGCGCCAACGAAGCACTTCGTCATCACGTGCAGGTTCTTGTAGTAGATGCGCGGCTTGGTGCCGCACTCGGGCTTGAGGACCTCGAGGCCTTCCTCGGCCTGGATCCGCCGCATTTCCTCGTCCTCGACCTGGATCGTGCGGTACACGCTGTTCGGGCAGGCCTGCTCGGCCCGCGTCTTTTTCCACCCTTCGTCGAGCAAGTGCGCGTCGAAGGTCCACTTCTGCGGGATCTGCTTGTCCTCGTTCCAGCAGATCGCGCCGTAGGGGCAGGCCGCCACGATCTGCTTCTGGCCCTTCGACTTCTCGGGATCGATGATCACGATGCCGTCGGGGCGCTTGCGCACAGCCTCTCCCCGTGCCGCACTCATGCAGGGCGCGTCGTCGCAGTGGTTGCACGTCACGGGCATGAAGCGCGCCTCGACGAGCGGGTAGGTGCCGCGCTCCTTGCGCCGGATGTCGAGCCAGTTGTGGCCCTGCGCGGGCTGTGCGGCCGAGTAGCCCGGAAAATCGTTGCCGATGTACTCGTCCTTGACCGCGAGGAAGCAGACGCGGCAGTTATCGCAGCGTGCGACGTCGACGATCAGGTTCCATTTCTTGGCCATCAGGCTGTCTCCGCCGGCTGCCAGGTGTCGACGCCGGTCCACTTCTCGACCTGGATCAGGGTCGTGTTGGGCTTGATACCGTGGCCCTTCTTCGTGATCGACTTGCTGGGACAGAGCATGTTCACGCAGCCACCGAGGTCAGTCGACCTGCCGGGCTCGCCGACCGGATGGTACTGAGCCGATCCGGCATAGGCGCTGACGATTCCCGGTTGGAGCCGGTCCGTGACCTGGGCCGCACAGACGACCGAGCCGCGGTGGTTCCACAGCCGGATCAGGTCGTCGTCCTGGACGCCTCGCGCCTTGGCATCCTGCCCGCTGATCCGGGCCACCAGGTAATAGCGGCCATCCTTGAAGACCCGGTGCTCGCGGATATCGTTGACGCTGCTGCCCTCGTCGTCACCCATGACGTGGAACGCGTAGCGAGTGTGCGGCGTCAGCAGCTTCAGCGTGAATGCCGCGAGTTCCGGATCGCGCGTCGGATCTTCGTAGGACGCCATGTACCGGTTGAGCGGCGGCCGGTCCGGATCGTCGATGCGCTTCAACGTCGTGGCGATGAACTCGAACTTACCCGACGGTGTCTGCAGTCCCTTGCCGTAGTCGCCCACATAGTCCGACGGCAGGGGATAGGGCTCGGGCACGTCCTTCTTGCGGCCTTCGTAGAACCAGCGGTTCGCGGTCGGGGCGCGCGCCGACTCAGGATCCGCGGGCACGACGTAGTAGCCCTTCTTCAGGAACTGCCGCCAGGAGATCTTCCCGGGCAGGTCGGAGGAGTCGAACACGCGCTTGCACCAGTCGAGCTCCGTCGTGCCGCCTTCCGAATACACCGCTCCAAGATCGAGTTTCTCCATGATCGCGAGGAAGATGTTGTAGTCGGACCGGGACTCTCCCAGCGGCTCGATGCACTTGTGCTGCAGCGTGATCACGCGGTGATTGTTCATCGAATACATGTGGTTCACGTATCCGGCGCCGACGTTGTACCACTCGCTGATGTCCCACTTCTCGAACACCGTGCACGCGGGCAGGATGATGTCCGCGAATGGCGTCTCGCCCTCTTTCCAGACCGACTGGTTGACGACGAACTTCAGGCTCTCGTGCTGGTACATCCGGGCCCAGCGATTCGAATCGACCATCGTGCCGAGCATCTGGCTGCCGTACTTGTAGAGCATCTCGACGCGCACGTGGCCGGGGGAGGGGTAGCCGAAGGGGAAGAACTGGCCCTGCACCGACGAGACGTCGGTCACGTAGCCCATGGCTTTGCCCTGTGTGATCGCCTCGGGGAGCCAGATCCGGGGGATGCTCTGCCGGACCGAGCTCATCGTGACGATGTGCGGCATGCGCTGGTAGTTGTGGGCCGCATTGGCGCTGTACACGAGGTCGCCCGAGAAGCTGCCGTCGCCATATCCCGGGAAATAGAAGTTGAAGTCGAGCGGCGAGCCGAACTGCAGGTTGCCGAAGTTGTAGCCCGGACGGCCGTATCCCTGCATCGCGCCGAGGATGGCCATCATCCGCGCCCACTGCATGCCCGTCGGCCCGCGGCAGGCGCCGCCGACGCCGGCGCCCCAGCTGCCCGCGCCGAGATAGGTCTTCTTCGTGCCCCACTCGCGCGCCAGCGCGCGGACGTCGCGCGCAGGTACGCCGGTCTCGGCCTGCTGCCACTCGGGTGTCTTGGGTACGCCGTCGCTTTCACCCAGGATGTAGGCCTTCCACTCCTCGAAGCCGGTGGATCTCTGCGCCACGAACTCCTTGTCGTAGAGCCCCTCGGTGATCCAGACGTGGCAGAGCGCCTGGGCGAGCGCAGGGTCGGTCCCCGCTCTGGGCGCGATCCACTTGCCGCCCAAGTGCGCCGCGGTGTGGTTCAGGTACGGATCGATGTGAACCATCTTGATGCCAAGTTCCCTGGCCCACTCGCGCCTCTGCGTGCCCTCGAACCCGTAGGTCGTGTCGGGATCGCTGGACCAGAACACGATCATCTCCGCTTCCTTGAGGCAGTCCTCCACGGTGCCGTAGAACTCCGGGCACCCGAGACGCATGCTGTTGCCCCAGTGGTGCATCGCACCCCAGAACCAGCCTTCCCAGCTGTCGGGGCTGTGCACGAGCTTGGTGACGCCGATCAGGTTCCAGAAGCGGTTGAAGGCGCTCAGGTAGTGGCCGAGGTTGCCCCACTGGTGGTGCGAGCCGTTGGCGACCGCAATGGCGCCCGGGCCCACGGCCTTGGCGCGCTTGATCTCCCTGCTGACGATGTCGAGCGCTTCGTCCCAGCCGATGCGCACGAACTCGGACTTGCCGCGATTGCCGATGTTGCGGTTGCCGTCCGGATCGAAGTCGACCCGCTTCAGCGGGTAGAGCAGGCGGTTCTTCGAATACGCCGTGGACTTCTGGCACATGCCGTGCGCACCCAGCGTCGTGCGCCGCGGCGGCGTGAACGTCTTGCCGCGCGCCGTGATGGACCACGACGGCGCGTCATCGGCGTCGAAGTCGATCGGGGTAGTGCGGAGGATCCTGCCGTCCTTGACGTAGACGAAGATCGGGCCGCCGTTGGTGCCGTTCGTGTAGCGCATGACGCCGTTGCCGACGTCGGTTCCGGACTTCCAGGTGATCGTTTCCAGCCGGGCGAGGGTGGCCATGAACCAGACCGCGAGGTCATCCGGACCGTCGAGGTCGATCTTGAAATTCTTCGCGGCGTCGATGCGTTCCAGCATGTCGAAAGGCGGCGTCAGGAAGCTCTCCGCGATCGCCTTGTTCTTGAACCGCAGCGTCAGGTCGGGCCGCGCGTGAAGGCCCTTCCCCGAGCTGACCCTGCCGTTCTCGAGCTTGATCCAGCGACCCTCCGGCTTGTCCCGCAACCTGAACTGTGCGACGAGATTCTTTTCCTTCAGGCGCACTGCGTACTGCGGGTACAGGCGCGCAGCCGCTCGCATGGCCTGCGGTATGCCCCACAGCAGGATCGATAGATTCATGTCACCCTCCAGAATGCGTTCATGCGCTTCTCCGGCGCGCCGGCTGAGCGGGGGCGCGTCCGACGCCGCCCGAACGGTCCACCAGCCACAGGCGTTCGAGACAAGCGCGCAGGGAGCGCAACAGCTGCCGGCGCTCCGTCGGCGTCAGGCTTGCGAACAGGTTCTGGTTGGCCTCGTGGCGCGCCGACTCGATGTCGGCCACGGCCCTGCGCCCGGCGCCGGTGACGGTCAGGTGTTTCCGACGGCGGTCATCGGGCTGTTCCGCCTGGCTGACCAATCCCATCCGCAGCAGCTGCGCAACCAGCATGCTGACGTTCGCGCGGGAGACGCCACGTGCCCGCGCGATCTCCGAGGCCATGATGCCCGGTCCCTTGCGCGACGCACCGTCCTTTGGCACCGCAAAATTCGGGTCGCCCGCGATCTGCAGGAGCATCAGCAACTGCTGGGTAGTGAGTCCCGCCTTGGACGACACACCCTCACCCAGCTTTCCCAGTTCATTCGCGATGTCGAACAGCGTCAGGACGATGCTGTCATCGATGGTGCGGGTGAGCAGGGGTAAGCGCGGCATATGGTTAAGTCTTTTATCCATTAAGATAAAAGACTGTCTATACGCTTAAACCGCAATAAGCCCCCTGACGGGAAGCGGCTCGCCATAGATGCCAGGGACGCTGTGTCCGGCCGGCAGCGGGATCCTCGATCAGGAGTCCTGATTGGTTCGCGTTAACCCGCGGGCCAGTGTCTCTTACGCGTTTGCTGGCAACTCCCCGGAGGCGATGAGACCGTCGCGCATTGCCGCAACAAACGGCTCGATCGTATTGACGAACGGTTCATCGAGTGGAGTTCCCGCGAACTCCGGAATGAAGGTCTTGTCCAGTTGACGAACAAAGACATGCCCGCCGGCGTGTCGGCAATCGCGACACCAATGGCCAGTGAAGTCTGGATGGCACCGGGAGCTTGCTGGGCGTAGGCGCCACGCCACTGCTCGGCACTCCAATGGAGGCGCTCGAACTTGCGCCCCAATACCCGCTCACGCACTTCGAGCAGTACTATTCAGCGCCCGGCGCATCCGTATACTGTTGCGCGCGATCATTGCGCGGCACACAACCTCCGCAGGGACGACCAGTGGTTCCAGGGCATGGTGCGCGTGTTCCGCGGCGACGTGGACGGCGCCGTGGCAAAGTTCCAGCGCATGGCCGAGACGGGCTCCGTCGGCGACCGCTCCTTCGGCCCCACGCCGCTGCCGCTGTTGTGGGGCGGCACCGATGACCCGCGTTTCGCGCCGGTGATCGTGCGGCTGAACGCTAACCGCGACGCGCAACTGGCAGAGTTGAAGCGCCTCCAGGCGTCCGGCATGAGTGCGACGCAGGCGCGGGCGGATTACGTCGCGAGGCTGGGTGGCGCGTCAGGGGGGGGCGGCACCGGCGGGCGCCGCGCGGATCAGCCCGCCGCCGAACTAGGCCAGAGTTCGGCTGCCCGGTAGCGGCCGGTGGCGGTGAGGTTGGCATGCGCAGCGCGCTCGGCCCGCATTCTGGTGCGGCGTGCCATGAACGGTGTCTTTGCCACGACATCGAGCGAACTCGAGTAGGCAAACAGGAATCCCTGGCCCGCGACACAGCCGAGGTCCAGCAGGGTCGCCGCCTGGTCCTCGTTCTCGATGCCTTCGGCGATCGTCTCGAGCCCGAGCGTCGTACCGAGCATCACGACTGCGCGGGCAAGCTCCGGGCCGCCGTCCTGTTCGGTCAGCCGGCTGACGAACGCGCGATCGATTTT
>Ga0315276_10002745_pt1 | contig 16084 bp, 13 predicted proteins | sample YL17G05_0_MG_FD_204542 | JGI IMG/M metagenome (GOLD analysis project Ga0315276, IMG submission 204542) | Sediment microbial communities from Yellowstone Lake, YNP, Wyoming, USA - YL17G05_0 | ecosystem: Environmental > Aquatic > Freshwater > Lake > Sediment | place: USA: Wyoming | collected... | reverse complement strand
AGAATATGGCTGGTTGCCCAAAACAATATCAGAACTTGTAATAGTACCAATTTTGTTCCTTTGCTTTATTTCTACTCTGCAGATTGTGAAACCTGTATTAAGCAGGGAGAAATATTAGATTCTTTTAATAGAGAGGGTAAATATGCAGATAAAAATGTGATTATCTTTCCTGTTGATGGAAATTTTGAGGATGACAGTGTGCATTTGTTAAGAGAATATTACAACATTACAGCATTCCCTGCCATTGTGATAAATGATAAGGTTTTTCAGAAAGAACTAATACCTCTAAATGATCTGCTTGAAGCAATGACATACTCCCAGAATAAATCCAGCTGAAGCTGGTGGTTTCTCACTTTTTTGAAATAATTATAATAGAAGTAATAACCAAGAAATATGATATTATTGATATTATCAATGCTGCAGAAAAACCTACAGCAACGCCAAGGACTGTAGCAAGAACAGATCCAAATACAGAAGTTAGTCCATTTATTCCCCAGGCAAGCGGAACATCCTGATTGTCTCTTTTAAGTAACCTGATGCCTGAAGGAAAGGGGACTCCAATAAAAAATCCCAACGGGAATAAAAATGCAAAAGTCATAATCATTCTTATTATTAATGAAAAAGGCAACAAGAATTTGATTATTGCACTTAACGAAAAGAGATATATTGTGGTCATGATAATTACTCCCGTGCTTGAATATATTATCGTTCTTGGTAATTTTTTTACAGGAATATAACTGCTTGCTAAACTGCCAATACTTGTTGATAGAAGCAGGGAGAAGAGAATGACTGAAAAAGTGTAAATTGGCCTGCCCATAAGCAATATAAATTTTTGCAGGATGGGGATTTCCATCATCATAAACCCAATACCCAAACATGTGAAATACAATAGATAGAAAATATTGATTTTGATTTTTTCCTTTCTCATGTAGCTTTTAAATACCAGTACAATGCCTAATAGAATTAGGCTAATAATGAACGGGATTGATAGGATTTTTAAGTAAGATATTGGAATACCAATTGGCTTATAGTATGCGAAATAAAATGGATTATTATCATGAGTGGCTTGGATATTTATATCGAAATTAGACTCAAATTCAGAATAAGTCATCTGACCTGACAAGAATTGCTTATAAGGTTCATCAATGTTATTATAAGGCAGAATGACAGGAGCCCATTTTTTCTCTTCGACAATTGGTTTGATGCGATTAATTTCCTCTAAGGTAAAAGGAGTTTTTTTGATGATAAAAACCATTTGATTGCCCAGAAATGCTTCCTTCTGAGCTGGATCTGTTTGGGATACCACAATGAGATGGTCCTTGATATCCCCTTTAACACCGAGATTTTCTAATGCTTCCTTGGATATTACGACAAGTCTGGGAATATCGACTTCGTACCTGACAAATGCCAAAACGCCATCTTTATTAACGTGTTTTAAGTAATCTTCAAATGCCTCAACAGTATACAAATAATTTTCAGACATTACCAGACCGCCAGAGACAATCGCACTCGAGGAATCTACAAATCCAAGTAGGACCATATCGTAAGTTTGGTTAGAACGGCTGACAAAATTCCTTCCCTCTTCTATAAAAACATGGACATCCGTCCTGTTGTAGATATTGCCTGCTCTTTCACCATAACTCCTCACATTTTCAACAATGCTTGGGTTGATTTCAACTGCTGTTACATCCTTGCTTCCGGAAGCCAAGGCAAGAGCTACATCAGTTCCTCCCCCGGCACCTATTATCAATACTTTTGATTCAGGTTTCACACGGAATGGAAAATATCTAAACCACTGGCTGCTGTAATTGATATTGGATTGACTCCAAGGAATTATATATGTCCATGCGAAAGTATCAATATAATTGTTTGCAAGAAAATTATTTTCATAACCTTCAACCAAATCCACCCTAGAAAATGAATTCCATTCTGTTTTTACTATTCGTAAGTTTTTATTCGCCTCCAAATGCTGTGCAAGTGCCTTATTTTCCCCAATTGGGAGCGTTATTTTGTTTGTTGTCAAGTTGAAAAGAAATAGTCCTGCAAGAAAAAAAATCACTATAATGGTTAAAATAGAACTAGGTTTTGAAGACTTTAATAAGAACAATGATGCAAAAAGGGGCATAAGTGCTGTTAAAATAATTAGTGATTCAGGATTAATAACAGCTAACAGCATTGGAACGCACAGAGCTCCTATGGAGGCGCCAAGCAAATCGTAGAAATACAATTTTCCTGAATGGTGACCAAATAAATCAAATAATAAAGAAAGACACATTCCCCCAAATAAAAAAGGGAGTACAGAAAATATGTAGTAAATGCTGATAGAGGCATTATTTGCCGGAACAACAAGTACTATAAACAAAAAAAGCAAAATTGTTCCTGAAAAGAGGAATGACAGCAAATATAGTAAGCGATATTTTTTATTAAAAAATGTTAATATCCAGGCACCCGATCCCCATCCCAGCAAAGCTGAGGAAATTGCGATAAAAGCATAGTGATACCATAACAAAGATGAAAAAACCCGAGTAAGCAACACTTCAAACATCAATCCAGTCAAGGAAATGAAAAATATTCCAATCAATGTAAATAATTTTGGCTTCATTTATTCCAAGAATCGTTGGATGTTATATAAAGATTATTATTTTATCTTCTAAAATAGTTAATGACACAATCATTGGCCACAGTAGAATTATTCATTCTTTTTCCATATATTGAATTGTTTTTTCCTAAAATATTCGGGCAAACAGTAAATATAAATTATCATAATTAGCAACCAGTATGGAAACATAAAAAACAACGGGATTAAGTGCCAAAAATCAAATTTCCTATCATATTTTGCTATGGCATAAATATATAGCGGGTAAGTAAGAAGTGTACTAACTATTCCAATTGCGGTAAAAAATGTCAAGGGTGTGTTGCCAATGATTACTCTATATGTCCATTTGACAAATCCAATTACAGAAAACCACTCGAAAAAGAAATTCAGAACCTGAAAATCAAGGTATATTCCCTTCGAGAAAAAATATGTAATATAACCTGAAATCAGCTGATAAATAGTGAAGGCGCCCATGATTGCAGCCTGCACATAATTGAATAACAATAATGGCAATGTGTAAATATCAATAATTGTTGTGTTAAGGCTGAGATTTCTTTTCAGTATATTGATAAGTCCCCTGGCAAGCCTTGTTCTTTGAAGGAAAAACCCCCTTGTATCATAAGGCATATTTGTCTCAGAAACCGCATTTTCGGTAAACCTGATTTTATAGCCTTTCTTTATCAAACGTATTGTAACATCAACATCCTCGGCATAGCCTTTTGTGCCAAATTTGCCTACTTTTAAAAGCTCTTTTTTTCTGTAAACACTTAATGGACCCGGCGTCACAATATTGGCGTTTATTTTTGAAAATATGTGCCTCATTAAAGAGCTGTATAGCTGCTCGATATGCATCCACATACATATGAATTTCTTTCTATTTCTAACTTTAATAACGCCTGTCGCGGCAGCAACATTTTCCCTTTCAATCTCCTTTACAATTTCCTGCAGGGAATTCTCATGGATAAAGCTGTCTCCATCAACGACTGCTATAAGCTCTCCTTTTGAAAGTGATATTGCTCTGTTAATGGAATCAGATTTTCCTGTGTGCCTTTTTGTAATAAGCTTTATTTTTCCAATGTAATTTTTTGCTATCTCTATAGTGTTATCCCTGCTTCCGTCATCAACAACAATAATTTCTTTTTTTCCCTTAAACCTTGCAGCAATAACCGATTCAATACATTCTCCGATATATCTTCCTTCATTATGGGATGGTATGATTATTGTTATGCTTGAAAATGATTTCTCCTTTTTGGGTTTTTTTGTTTTTAGGAAAATCAGGACATAATAAGAAAGAATCACTATTAAGAATAGAAAGGTAATTATTATTGGTAACAATTCAAGAAGAATCATTTTTAAGGATTTCCGAATTTGCTGTTTTGGGGGTGCAGAACCAACTGAGCTTTTGATTCATAAAAGATTTGTAAAAGGCTATTGCATTCACCACGCACAAAATCATTCCCATTGTTAGCACGGAAAATATAAAATAGAACAGCTCATTCAGTTGCTTTCTTTTTAGCAATGTCACAATTCCTGCGAAGGCAAACCCCCCTGCTATCATAAATCTGTATAAAATAATTAATAAATCTCCAAATGTAAACAGCTTCGGTTCACCAAGGAACCATCCTGCCAAACCAAATAATGTCATTGCCAAAACCACGAATGTTGAACTGTTCGCCAGCGTAATAAATACTATCATAAATTTCTGCCTCAAATTAAGCTCTTTGCCAAACAATATTTTCCACGCATTGTCAAAAAACACCCTTGCATTTCCATAGCACCATCTCATTTGTTGTTTGATAAATGCCTCGAATGTTTCAGGGACTTCACTTGGTGTAGCATAGTCAAGATAAACAGTTTTATAGCCTTTCATCAGTATCCTGACGCTCAGATCAGAATCTTCTGTCACGCTGTTTATGTTCCATCCTCCAACATCTACAAATGCAGAACGTCTTATTGCCCCGGATGTGCCACAGAAAAAAACACAATTAACTCTATTATTGATGGGCATAATGATTGTATAATATATAGTTAATAAATAAGAGGCAAACCTGGTTATTATATTTACATTCTTGTTGTAAAATCCTTGCCTTGTTTGAACAATAGCCACCTTTGGGTCAGCGAAAGGCCTGACTATTTTTCTTAGAAAATTTTTACGGGGAATCCAGTCTGAATCAAAAATAACAATTATCTCTCCCTTTGTTATTCTCATTGCATTTTTTAGGGCCCCTGGCTTGAATCCCTCACGATTGTTTCTGTGAATATATTTGATGAGATTCGGGTAGTCTTCTGAAAACTTTTTTAACATGCATTGTGTTTCTATATTCGTACTATCATCTACAATAATTATCTCATATTTATCACTTGGATAATCAAATTTGATGCATCTCTCTACACATCTAACTGCTATAGGGTCATTAAAAGTGGGTATTTGCACGGTTATAAAAGGAAATTGTTTAGGCTTTTTGTAATTCCGATGCTCCCTGTCGACTAATAAGTTTACCAGTGTCAAAATCAAGAATAAGATTGAAAAAAATAGCATAGGTATCAGTGTAAGATTGTACGCGAATAACGTAAAGTCGTAAGGGTTCGTATTAACCACCAATTCTCATTTGATATTCGTTTATTATGCGTCTAAATGTCGTATAGCTTGGAATCCCATCAAGTCCTGTGTTATAGTTAGCCGTATAACCTATATAAAATTTTTGACCGAATGGAATTCCAAAATTTTCAACCTCAGACATATCTTCCTTAATTTCATCAAATTCATTGTTTTGAAGACAATATGTGAAATTGTCCACCGATACATTGTATTTGCTTACTACAGAGCTAATATTTGAAGAGTTTTTAAAAAGTTCAAAATAGACATCATAATAGCTATCTTCTTTAAGCATCTTAATGCACGACAAGGTTGTAGCATAGATATATCTGTTGTTTTTTACCTTGTAATCTTCGCTTGTTATGTAGTTCTTATGATAATATTTTATTTTTCCAGTGTCAATAAAATCTTGTTTCAGTTTTGGAAATATGTCCATGATGAATTTTTTTGATGTTTCTGAATCGATGTCCAGAAAAGCCAGCATCGTTACGCTGGCATTTGGATTTCCATAAGCTGGCCTGGATGCTATACTGGGGTTCTCATTCAAATAAAAATTATATGCATATGCAAATTCTCCAGAATCTATTTTTTCCTTGACAAAGGGCGTCTTTTCTTCTAATTGCTTGAATGAAACAACACTTAAGGCAACAATATAGCCAAATATAAAAAACAGGATTATTGATATTACCAACAACTTATTTTCTGATATTTTAAACATGCCAGTTTATCCTCTGTATTCTATAGATTTCTTCCTTACAGCATAGTTTGTCTTGTAAATCTTAATACCAACAATTAATAAATATAAACTCCAAACCCAGATTCCGTAAAGCACCTTGGGTATCCATCCGAAAAGAAGGATGGGAAAAAATGCATAGCATATTATTTTCAATAGCTCTGTATATTTTATTTTTGTGATAAAGAATTTCAAGACAATGCTCATAAAAAAACTAAAAATTGTCCCCAAAATTAAGCAGAAGTATATCGTTCCTAACAGCATTGTAAAAGAATAATCTATCAGCCTTAAATAGTTAACATCTAGGGTAAGAAAAATATCAAAATAAACTGCATTCACAATTGTTATGAAAAAATTCACAATGCTTGTTAAAGAAGCCAGGAAAAGAAGAAGCCACAAATAATCAAATATCACGCTTTCTAGTGTTCTTTTTTTCAATAATTGAAATTCCTTTTCTGGATTTTTTAATACATTTACGCCTTTTTTTATTAAATCTATTATCATTTTTATTCCCCATTATTCTCTTTAAAAATCTTCGTTATCGCCTTAAGCTCATCCCCTTGCTCCAGCTTCATAACCCTGACACCCTGCGTGTGCCTGCCAATAATCGTGATTTCTTTTACTTCCATCCTTATTATATTCCCCTGCTTATTGATAAGCATGATTTCATCAGAATCAATTACTGGTTTTATACCGACAACACAGCCGTTTTTATTTGTGACTTTTATGTTTGTAACGCCCTTGCCGCCTCTCCTCACAAACCTATAATCTGATATTGCGCTTCTCTTTCCATAGCCGTTGGATGTAATAGTAAGCAAGCTTTCAATATCTTCCACAATCTCCATGCCTATTACTTCATCATCTTTTCTCAGCCTTATGCCTGTTACCCCCTTTGAGCTTCTTCCAGAGGGCCTTATGTCTTTTTCATTGAATTTCAGAGCCTTACCGTTTCGGGTCGCAACAATTATTTTTTTGGTTCCATCTGAGGTCATTGCTTTGATTAGCTTGTCGTCCTGTTCAAGCGTTATAGCTATAATCCCTCCCTTTCTTGGATTGGAAAATGCATTAAGGTTTGTCTTTTTTATTGTTCCATATTTTGTAGCCATAACTAAAAATTCTTTATCTGAGAACTCCTTAACTGGAACATATGCAGTAACATGCTCGTCCTTGTCTAAAGCCAGGAGATTAACTATTGGCTTTCCGAGGGCATATCTTGAGCTTTCAGGTATCTGGTAGACTTTCAGCCAATGCAATATGCCTTTGTCTGTTAAAAGCAGCAAATAAGAGTGGGTGTTTGCTATGAACAACTGCTCTATGAAATCCTGCTCTCGGGTGTCAGTTGCTGTTATTCCCTTGCCGCCTCTCCTCTGCTGTTTATACGCACCCATGCTCTGCCGTTTGATGTATCCATTGTGTGTTATTGTAACAACCACGTCTTCAGGCCTTATCAAATCCTCAACATCCCTTTCCTTTTCTTCACTTTGTATAATGTCTGTTCTTCTCTTGTCAGAATAACTCTTGAGGGAGAGAAGTTCATCTTTAATTATGCCTCTTATTTTCTTCGGGGATTCCAAAATCTGCTTGAAGTTCTTTATTAATTCCTTTGTTTCCTCATTCTCTTTCCTTATTTTATCCTGCTCCAAAGCAGATAATCTCTGCAAACGCATATCCAGAATTGCCTGAGCCTGTATCTCGCTGATTTCCAAGTCCTTGATTAATGTAGATTTTGCAACCTCTGTGTTCTTTGATGCCCTTATTTTTTTTATCACTAAATCAATATTGCTAAGCGCAACAATCAGCCCTTCAAGAATATGTGATTTTTCCTCTGCCTTCTTTAAATCAAACCTTGTTCTTCTTGTTACAACATCTATCCTATGGTTTACAAAGGCATGCATTAACTCCAATAAGGTCAGTGTTTTGGGTTGATTGTTGGAAAGCCCCACAAGCATTATGCTGGAGCTTGTTTCAAGCCTTGTGTGTGTGAGAAGCTGGGCTTTTATGACATCCGGATTTGAGTCCCTTCTTAGCTCAATAACTATTCTCATCCCTTCCCTGTCAGATTCATCACGGATATCTGATATGCCCGGTATTACTTTGTCTCTTATGCACTGGGCTATTTCTTCGATTAACGCTGATTTGTTAATCTGATAAGGTATTTCTGTAACAATAAACCTTGTTTTATCCTTTATTGTTTCGGTAATAATTTTGGCTCTTACCAGCATTGAGCCGTATCCTGTCCTGTAAGCCTCTTTTATACCTTCGCTGCCTATTATCGATGCTCCAGTGGGAAAATCCGGGCCCTTAAGTATTGTCATAACCTCTTCCAGTATTGCATCAGAATGTTCTATAAGCAATGTCAAAGCATCTATTACTTCGCTTAAATTATGGGGCGGGATGTTTGTTGCCATTCCGACTGCTATTCCAGTACTTCCATTAATTAGGAGATTTGGAAGCTTTGATGGTAGCACTACTGGCTCTGTTGTTGAGCCGTCAAAATTAGGAACAAAGTCTACTGTTTCTTTCTCTATATCCTCAAGAATCTCTTCTGCAATCTTTGCCAGTCTTGCCTCGGTGTAACGCATTGCCGCAGCATTATCGCCATCTACAGAACCGAAGTTTCCTTGACCATCCACTAACGGATACCTTAAAGAAAAAGGCTGCGCCATTCTGACTAAAGTATCATATATGGCCCTATCGCCATGAGGATGATAACGAGCCATGCAGTTTCCCACAACATTTGCTGATTTTTTATAGGGCTTGTTGTGAAGCAGCCCGGTTGTATACATTGTGTAAAGCACTCTTCTGTGAACTGGTTTTAAGCCGTCCCTTATGTCAGGTAGAGCCCTTCCAACAAGAACTGACATGGCATAATCAAGATAGGAAGTCTTCATTTCGTCTTCCAGTTCTCTTAAAATAATCCTGTCGGTTTTTTGTATAGTTTCTTCTGCCATTTATCGTCTAAAAATGAGATAATTTGGGGGTTTAAAAGGGTTATGGTTTAATGGTAAAAAATTTCAAGAAAATAACAATAACTAATATTTACGCCTCAAACGCCGGCGTGTCAGAAATGCCTGGCATTTCTGAGCATGCTCAGAGACTTTTAGTCTCTGACAGGGCTTTGACTTGCTGGTTGGGCTGGAAGATTCTGTTTACTAGACATCTTCTTGAGCGCTCTATCCTTGAATCTTTCGAACTTGCTTTTTATCTCTTCCTCATTCTTTATGTCAAAATAATCAAAGAACTTCTGGCTCAGCTTCAAGAGATAGCTTCTCCCGTGCTTTTCCTTTATTATGAAGCCCGCTTTTTCCAAATCATCTATGTGGTTATATGCCTTGTTTGACCTTATTTCAACAATCTCAGACTGCAATGCCGGTGATTTCCAGGCGATTATTGCCATCGTCTCCATTGTGCTTTTGGGAAGCTCTGTTTCACCCACGATTTTCTTCACATAAGAAAGGTATTTTTCCCTTACAATAAGCTTCCATGAATCACCGTCATCAACAACCATCATTGGGGAATTTCTTGACTCATAGTCTTGCTGCAATTCAAAAAGAATTTTTTTTATTAATTCCTTGTCATAAACTCTTGCGTGCTTCGCTATGTCATCTAATGAGATTTTCTTGCCTGCAGAGAACAAAACTGCCTCTATCCTATTCTTTAAATCCTCATCCGGTTTTGGCTGCGTCATTGTTTTTTTAGGGAATACAAATTCTCGTTTAGCAAGAGCCAGCCTTCTTCTAAATATATGCCCAAAAACCCTTTGAGCTGATCTTCTGGAATTCCTGTGTCTTTTGAAATTAAAGCCAAGTCCTTGCTTTCATTTTTTAATGACAGAGACAATAAATTTTTTAGGAGGTTTGAGGAGTTTTTTTGCAGAATAATGTTTTCTGCCTTTATGTTTTTTACAAGCATGTCTGAGTTGTGCAATCTTGCAAGAAAGTCATTAATGAAATCATTAAGGTAAGGCGCCTCCAATTCAAATTCTACTGGCTCGAGAATATCTACTGAAGATGGCATGTAATCGAAACAAAAATTCAAAAGCATTGGCAAGTCCTTGAATAAAATCTCGAATTCGGTGAATGTTGTGAAATAATTTTTTCTCTCCTTTGCCTTGTGTTTTTTAAAACTCAAAATCTCGAGGTTCGAATTTTCCTTTACCTGCAGCATTAGGGCGTCCATTGTCTGCTCAACATGCTCCTTTGGAGTTCCGATAACCTCCAGAATTACAGCCGCCTTTATTTTTTTTCCCCTTGTCTTGCTGAACAAAGCCATGAAAAAGATGGGCTTAATTTTATTTAAAAAAGTTTCGTTGGGAGATTTTTAGAAAGGTTTAAATAATATGGAAAAAAAGATTAAATTATGAAAAGGGGAATAGTCTTTTTTTCCGTTTTGCTTATTATTATACTTCTAGCTGGCTGCAAAACCAAGGAAACCCCTCCAACAGTAACACCACCTCAAACTACTCCTGAAGTAACACCTGAGCCTGAAACACAGCCAGAAACTCCTGCTGTAAACCCTCCTGTTCAAAAGGAGATGGTATGCCCCGCTTCATGTGATGACAATGATGCATGCACAAGAGATGTGTGCAGCTATCAGACTGATTATGAATGCAGACACGCCGGCATATACCCTTGCTGTGGAAATAGTGTGTGCGAAGCCTCTGAAACGCAGGATAACTGCGCCAAAGACTGCAGCTTCCAAGAAATCCCTGAGTTCCTTCAATTGATTGAAAACACTAAGCTTGTGAAGAACTATAGGTATGGTTATGAACTGCCAACAGAGGTTATTCAGGTATTCGTAAGAGGAGCTGACGCAAAGTTAAGTTATGGTGATGTGAAAACTTACCAGGGGTTTACATACAACAACGTGTTGAGATATGGAAGCAACCAGACTGCAATATTGTTTTGCTATCAGGCCTGCCCGAGAACTACCGCAAAGGCTGTTACTATTGAGGATTTCCCCATGCCACCAACACCATTAGATGTATTAAAATCCCTCAAATCTGTGAGGATTACTGGAAGAGAGAACATAGATGGAAAGGCATCTGTAGTATTAGAATCACCTCTGGCTGACGGGAACGTAAGAAAAGTCAAAGTTTGGGAATTTTACGGCATGCCTATGGTTGATGAAGTGTGGAGCTCTGATAAAACCACAATGATAAGCAGGACAAGATATTCAGCCATGATTGTAAACACAGTAAGCAGTGATGAATTCACTCTACCAGTGGACCCAGTTCTAGGTCCTCCAGTCGTGACTTAAGATATTCTGAAAGACTCTCGATGTTGCTTATTTTAGTATTTTTATAAAGAAATTCCCTGAAATATCTGTCAATTTTAACTCCGTGGGCCTCCAGCTGGGGCTTGAGCTTTCCATAAAGCTGCTTTCCTTCCTTGTCCAAGTCCGTAAAAATTATGATTTCTCTGTATTTTTCTGAAATTTGCTCCACGAGCTCATATAGCGGCTTATTAATAACGATGACTCTGCTTATTCCAAGCTGATTTAACGCCAGTTTATCCTTCTTACCTTCTACAATAAAAGGCTTATTTGTAGTTGTTAATGCATTCAAAAAGAGATGCAAATCCTGACTGCATAGGTCATTGGTCATTTATGGATAAATATATTAAATATTCCACTTTCTTAATAAAATTTATGCTGTCTCTGAAAACGGTTATAAAATACTACAACAGGGAAGACGTCAGGAACGCGATTGTGGAGGCCTCTTTGGATAGAGAGGTGGCTATAAAATACACAGAAAAGTTTGGGCACAGGCCCGATGTCCTGAATAATTCTCAGGATGTAATTGAAGCTGTAAAAGAGGGGGCCAGCTCTTTTCATCTGTCTGAGGAGAGATGGCAAAATCCCCTTGGCTTGGCTCCAAATATGTCTAGTAAAGACTTGGATGATAATAGAATTGGCTGGGATTTTATTTTGGATATAGACTTTGAACTATTTGAATGCTCCAAGATAATTGCTGCTCGTGTTGTCAAGGCTATAAAAAAACATGGAATAAAATCAATTTCTTTGAAATTTTCAGGTAATAAGGGATTTCATATAGGAATACCGTTTGAGGCATTTCCCTCAAAAATAGCCGGGCAGGAAACGAGACTGCTTTTCCCTGAAGGACCTCAGAGAATTACGAGATATATTATTAATTACATTAACAGACCTGAAAATAATTTTGAGCTGACAAATAAGATTCTGGAAAAATACAGTGTTGATGAATTGTGCAAGAGTATTGGCAAGGGCAGAAATGAGGTGTTCAGCGCAGTCTGCTCAAAATGCGGGGCTGAAATAAAGAATGATGCCAAGGCAGTAACTGAATTTATATGTCCAACTTGTGATTACCGGACTTTGGATGAAAAATCCGCCTATATGTCCTGCCCCAAATGCAAAAAACTAATGCATAAAGAAAGAACTGAAAAAAAGAGAATCTGCAAATGCGGGAGTTCTTCTTTCAGGGAAAAATTGAATCCAAAAATAGACACAATTCTTGTTTCAAGCAGGCACATGTTCAGGGCTCCTTATTCCTTGCATGAAAAATCAGGGCTGGTTTCTGTTCCTTTGAATATCAGCAAACTTGAGGAATTCAAAAAAGAGGACGCTAATCCTGAAAACGTTAAAACAACTATTAAATTTTTGGATAGAAATAATGCTATTAAAGAAGAAGCGAAACAGCTTTTGATTGAGGCGTTTGACTACACCCAGAAAGCCCAGGTAAAAGAAAATAATATTGAATATGAGAAACTTGAAGGCTCTTTATCTGAAAAAACATTTCCCCCGTGCGTAAATAAATGCCTTTTGGGAATGAATGACGGCAGAAAGCGCTCGGTGTTTTTTCTTATAGGCTTCCTTTCAAACTGCGGCTATGATAACAAGTCAATCGAGACAATTATCAAGGAATGGAACAAGAAAAACAGGGAACCGCTGCCTGAAACATACGTTATCGGGCAGCTCAGATACAGAAAACAGCAAAGCAGGGCCATGATGCCACCAAACTGCAGGGGGTTTTACCAGGAATTGGGCATTTGTTTTCCTGACTCACTCTGCGACAAGATAAAAAACCCTGTCCAGTATGCTAAAAGGAAGATTTGGATTGGCAACAATGTGAAAAAAGGAAAAAATGAAGAAAAAATTCAGAGACCAGGAAAAGCTGCTTCTAAGCAATGAAGACTTGAGATTTGCAACTCCGGACGTTGTTGCCGATTACCGTGCTTCCAGATTAAAATGCAAAGTAATTGCAGACTTTGGCTGCGGGATTGGCGGGCAGAGCATGGCTTTTGCAAAAAGCTGCAAGAAGGTATATGCAATTGATAATGATGAAAAAAAAATAGAATATGCAAAAAGAAATTCTGAAGTTCGCGGATTAAAAAATATTGAATTTATTAATGCAGATTTCCTGGATGAAAAATTGAAAAATAAAATTAAAGATGCAGATATCATTTTCTGCGATCCGGACAGACCGGCATCTGAGCCAGAGAGAAGCATAGATGCACTTACAATAAATAAGCTGCTTAAGCTTTATCATGACTTTGCCATTGAAGTTCCTCCCCAAATAGCCCCTGAAAAAATAAATTATGATTGCGAAAAAGGGTATATTTCTTTGGATTTTGCCCTAAACAGGCTGACATTATATTTCGGCAAATTAAAAAAGTGCAATGTTTCAGTTGTAGGTCTTCCTGAGGGGTTTAGGATAGAAAATAGTGAAAATAAAAAAGAATTGGAAGCTAATGAATGCCTTTCATATATTTATGAAGTTGACACTGCAATTATTAAAGCAGGGTTATTGGAAAATCTGGCATTTTCAATAAAAAATCAGTTATTTCTTTATCAAAAAAATAAAAAAACAATACTTACATCACATTATAAAATTAAAAATCCCTTTCTGAGGGGATATAAAGTTTTGGGAAAAAGCAATGCTGATGTGGAAAGCATAATTAACACATTAAAAGAAAATAATATTGGAAGAATCACGCTGAGGATGCAGATATCTCCTGATGAGTTCTGGGATTACAAGAACAGAATTGAAAAAAACCTTTCAGGAGACAAGAGGGCTCAGTTGTTTGTTTTTGAGAAGGAGGCAGTCGTGTGCGAGAAGGTTTAAAAATATTAAAAAACTTTTCCCCGTTTGATTTCAGGTTCAATAATTCTCATCATTCTTTGATAGGGCTCATAAGTTTTTAGAAAAGCGGGAGTATAATAATTGGCAATTATTTCAATGGCATCAATTATGTCTTTTAAATCAACGGCAGGCACCCCGTTGGTCCACTGCCCGTTTGCACTTGGAAGAACAAATAGACTGCAGTACTCGCAGGTTACTTCAGGATTTGTTGTTAGTTGGATGTATTCTTTGAAAATTCGCCTAAAGCCCATTCTGCTCCATAGTCTTACTCGCTGTTTTGGATCCATAACATCGCTTCGTATTTGGTGCTGATTCATCTTCTCAGGGTCGTTGCTCTCAGCTATTATTCCTAGGAACGGTTTTGCATGAATTATTTGCTGCCTCATAGCTAGCTCTGCCATTTTCATTCCAAGTCGCAGGCCAATGGCTCCACAAGATTTTCTGTACTCCGCTTTAATTGCATCCCACCAAGTGATGGAGAACGAGAATCTGGGAGTGTTGATATATTCAAACGCAATCCCACCTATTGTTTCATATCCTTTTTTTGCCACTATAATATGGAATGTGGATCCCATGGTTGCTCTTCTAAACCTGTCCATGAGTGCCTTGGCGAATACATAGTGTGAATCTCGCTCATCTGGTGGGAAAGCATCTACGTAAATTTTGAAAAAATCGTCTAGTTCTTTTCCTTTAGCTAATATTTCAATAAACTTTGTTTCTTTGAGCTTTGCCTCAAGCTTTTGCTTATCGTAACTGCCAACGGCAAGCATCAGTGTTCTTAGAAACCGTCTAAGCAATATTCTCATCTTTGCCTCATTGGCAATTTCTGAGCTGATTAATTGGGCAAGAATAACTGAGGACTCTGTGTCATCTCGCTTTTTTTCTAACTTATTTATTCGCTCATTCTGCCTTTGCAGTATCTGAATGATAAAACTTAGATATTCTAAACCCTGGTTGAAATCCTGCCTCATCTTGACAGACAGCTCACTTTGCTCGGGCTTTTGCAGGTCTGTTATCTTGGAAACAGTATCCGATATAAGCAAATTCTTGGATTTTACATCCACTGTTAGGGCTCCCTTTTTTGTGGATGTGAATAATAAATTCAAATTGAGAACTATCCTGTTGTTAAGTTTTCTTACCTCTCTGAGCTCTTCCATTAATTTATCATCAATAACCTTTCCAGTCCGGGGGAAAATATCCCTAGCCATCCTTACTTTATTCTGATAAAGCAGCAAAAACTCATTATAGCCATCGATAATACGTTTGCTCTCGTCATCTCTTTGAGAAAATAGATCGCGAATAAAGCTCATGGTCTATATTTTGAATAGGGGGTTTTTAATTTTTATTACTGCGTCTATATCTAAAAACAACAATATTTATAAATCAATTTTATCTCCAGTGCTAAGCTGCCCTCAAGGCAGTTAATCATGACGCCTGAAAAGGAATCTTTTCAGTACAAGATACTGACTTCTTGTGAAGGGATTTCGCTAAAAGGCGCTTGCATTGAAGGTTGAACTATGGGAAGAACTAGAAACCCAAGACACGGAACCCTGCAATTTTGGCCGAAGAAGAGAGCTAGAAGGCCCTATGCAAGAATAAGGCATTTCCCGGTTTCTAAAGAAGTCAAGGCATTAGGATTTTCTGGTTACAAGGCGGGCATGACACACATAATTGTAACAGACAACAGGCCAAATTCCATGACAAAGGGAGAGGAATTATTCCTGCCAGTCACAATAATTGAATGCCCTGCAGTGAAGATTGCCGGAATAAGGTTTTACAAGCAGAATACAAACGGGCTTTTTGTTTCCGGAGAAGTCTGGGCAAAGACAGACAAGGAATTGAAAAGAAAATCCTACATACCTAAAAAAGAGCACACAATGCCTGAATCAGGAGACTATGCCGATATAAGACTGCTGGCATATACCCAACCAAAACTTGCTGGCATTGGAAAGAAAAAGCCAGAAGTATTTGAACTGGGAATTGGGGGCTCTGTTGAAGACAAGTTAAAGTATGCAAAAGAAAAGCTTGGCAAGGAAATCA
>Ga0315276_10002744_pt1 | contig 16097 bp, 10 predicted proteins | sample YL17G05_0_MG_FD_204542 | JGI IMG/M metagenome (GOLD analysis project Ga0315276, IMG submission 204542) | Sediment microbial communities from Yellowstone Lake, YNP, Wyoming, USA - YL17G05_0 | ecosystem: Environmental > Aquatic > Freshwater > Lake > Sediment | place: USA: Wyoming | collected... | reverse complement strand
GAGAAGGAGAAAAAGGGGAAATCATAAGAGTCACCCCGGAGGAAATGAAATCGTACTGGCCCGGCATTGCTTACATCCCCTGGAAAGATTTCCTTAATTGCAGGGGCGACATTCCCCTGGACGCCCCAAAAGAATCTGTTTTTACCCTTAAGATGCTGCTGCGGGATATTGGGTTCACGGGGATAAAATTGGACCACGTCTATGACGACGACGCCAGGAAAGCCGTGGAACAAATCCAGGAAACACACGGCATCGTGGTAGACGGTATCGTGGGGGCAAGAACGAAAATTGTTATTTACAATCAGAAAAAAGAATTAAAGATACCCCATATTATTCATTTAAACAAAAATTGAGGAGTATTAAAAATTGAGTTCTATATTGAGGGCCTTAAAAAAACTTGAAGAAGAATCCACGCCCCGGGAAAACGAAAGCCAACCCGCTGCGCAAAAAATAAAAAAGAGCCGCTTAAAGTACCGGCATTCCGGGGCTTCCCCGGCGATTAACAAATTCCTCGTTGTATTGGCGGCTTTTTTGCTGTTGGGAATTTCCGGGTGGTTAATCATAAACCGGGCAGGGAAACCCGGGATGGAAAAACAGCAGGATACTCCTTCGACGGGGTCTCCCTCGATAAGTATACCGCCGCGGGCCCCCGCATTAAAGGAAGCGTCGCCCAGGGAATCACCGGCGGAGGTAATTAGCGGTGAGCAATCGAAACCTTCGGCAGGTATGTCGGGTTCGGAAAGCGACCGCTCCCCAGGGCCCACAAAGGCGGAAGCCCCCATTCAACCGGTTGCCGGCAATACGTTTGACCGGGAAGCAAAGTCAAAACATCCCTCGTTAAATCTTACCGGGATACTCTGGTCCGAAGTTCCGGGGAGGCGTCTTGCATTAATAAACAACCGTTACCTCAAAGAAGGTGAGAAAATTAATGAGGTAACATTAATTCGCATCGAGGAAAGGGGGGTCGCCTTTCAGTCCGGCGCAGAGACCTGGACAGTTGAGTTGGAAAGATGAACGGCCGGCGTCGTTGCCTGATTTTTCAATCTGTGAAAATTCGTGTGAATCTGTGGACTTATGTTTTTTTCGTGTTTTTCGCGTGTTTCGTGGGCCTCCCCCACTGGCTGCACAACAAAAAGGAGATCAATCCAATATGAAGAAAAGCGTGTCGCCGATTTTTAAATTTAACTCCCTGGCCCGGTTGCCCCGCAATTCCAATACGTACTGCGCAGGTACACGGGAAGGATAACTTTGACAGGGGTCTTTCTCACACGGCGGTACATTAATGTACATATCCACTACCTGCCTGCTCTTGTTGAGAAATATGAGGTCCAGGTGCACGAACGTATTCTTCATCCACATGCTGTGATAATCTTCCGCATTATTAACGAATAACATTCCGAAATCATCCGGGATGGTCTTCCTGAACATCAACCCCACCCTCTGCTTCTCCACGGTATCGGCAATCTCTACCGTAAACTCCACGGACCCGATACACAAGGGGATCATCTTAACCTGTGCATGGATACAACCGGTCAGGGCCGCCACGATCAAAAAACAACCGATTGCTGATTTTATATGTTTCATCTTTTCTATGCCTCCGGCGGCCAGAAACCTCACCCTCCGTGAGGGTCTTTTGAAAGAGGGTTTCCGGACTTCCTAAAACTTCTATTTATTTTAAACGAAAGGCACAAATGAGACGCCGATTAATGTCTCCTCTTTGATTTTACCTTTCTCTTTCCGGTAACGCACCATGCGTTGAAAATAATCGCCCACGGGCGCCACGGCGATTCCGCCTTCCAGCAATTGGTCAAATAGGTTTTTGGGGAACTGCGAAGGCGCAGCCGTGAGCATGATGCGATCAAACGGCGCATACTCTTCCCAACCATTCCTGCCATTGCCGATTTTATAAGAGATATTATCGTATCTCATTCGCTTCAAAATCGCTTCGGCGTCAAGGGCCAGGACTTCGATAACCTCTACCGTATAAACATGGGCGGCTATCTCCGCTAAAACGGCCGTCTGATACCCACAACCCGTGCCTAACTCCAATACCGTTTCCACGCCCCTCAACTCCAGCAGTTCAGTCATGTAGGCGACAATATAAGGCTGGGAAATGGTCTGCCCCTTCCCGATGGGTAACGGCCCATCACTGTAAGAGGATGACCCCTGGGAAAAAGACACAAATTCATGCCGGGGAACCTTTCGCATCGCTGCCAAAACCCTGGGGTCCCTAATTCCACGGGAATGGATCTGGTTCTCTACCATCCACTCCCTTAAAGTCTCATATGGGTCTGTTATGTTCATATCTTATTCCATGGCCTTCGGCGACCGGAAACCCTTTTGAAAAAGGGTTTCCGGACTTCCCAAAACTTTTGCTTAACATAATTTCATTATCCTTTTTTTTTCACTATCGCCAGCGGTTCTTTTATAAAATACTTAGCCAATATTTCCTTGAAACCGGCATAAGCCTGTGGAACAATCACAGGTTTCTCAATAGCCAACGCCATCCTGAGCGCAACAACCCCCGGTCCGGAAGCTACCACCCGCTGCTGATAAAACCCCATGCCGTTTTTAACAATAACCTGGGGCGATAAGAACGTAATTTCCAGGCCTTCCGGCATTTCCACCTCGAGGTCCACCCGGAAACTAAAAGGCATATCCAGGTACAGGGGGTATTTTCTTTCTTTTAAAGAAATCATCTCCCCGGTTACATAAGGAAATTGAAACTTCTCCAATATATACCGCTGTTGGTAAATCGTTTTCAAAAAGTCGCCTTCCACCGACACAACAGCAGTTAATTTTCCCGGGGACAACAGGGTTATCTTTTTTATTTCCAGGCTCGAAATCGGTAATAGCCCCTTGATTACATTTAACAGGGCTTTTGGGGTATCTTCCAGCGCGGCGCGGTACGGGTAAAAATACCCGCTTACCACCAGGTTCAGCTCGCCGCCGGTTTTCTCATTATCCTTACCGATCTTTATCTTACCCGAGATATCCACCAGGTTTTCACAGTCGCCAATGGACCCGATGGTATAAAAAGCTTTTTCTTGCAAATTGTATACGGCGACGCCGGCCGCATCGTATGGGAAAAGATGGTCGCCATTTTCCCAGGGATTGAGATAAATAGTTCTATCGTCATCGGCTTTAATTTTGATGAGGAAACCGTCGAATTGCAGCATGGTGGGAACATCCCGGGCTGTTTGACTTCCGCTGGGCTGCGGCAGCGCCAGTATTTCCGCGGGTATGTTAAGTTGCTTTAAAAGTCGATAGAGCAGGTATGCTTTTTCGATGGCGGCGGCGTAATTGGAATCGAAGACCTCTTGCAGTTTTCGTACCGCAAAACCATCCAGGTCGGGGCCGATGGTGCAATTGGCGATATCATCGCTCACCAGCGCCTGCGCCTGGAAATAAAATTCATCCCTATTGGCGGCGTTGGCGGAGGATTTCATCGCTTCCAATTTTTTCACCAGTTCCGCCGGCGCGGGTCCGGCTTCCTCCACCGGTGGGAATACGACGCTCCAGTCGGATGCGCTGGAAAATACCATGAACGCCTGGCTGTTGGTTTTGTTCAGCGGCTCCTCGATAAAAGCCCCCAGGTTTTCAAAGGTAAACGTATAAATATCCCGGTTGGCGGCGGTTTCCTTTCCCGGTTTTGTTTCCGCATTGAACAGGCGATAGTTTAATTTCATGCCGGGGGGAACAGATATTTTCAGGGCCAGCCGTTGGATGGGGAAACGGTCCGTGATAAACTCCTTGCCGGAAAAATAGGGCATAAAACCCGGCTTTGTCGTCAGCCGGTACTGCAAATCGACAACCGCCCCCCTTTCCAGGCCCGTGTGGGTAACCACCATCTCACGCAAATGAGAATAGTGAGCAAAGAAATGGGCGGACGCCGGCAGCACTTCATTAAATGCATTGGGTGGGGATTGCACTTTCCGGCCGTCTTTCATGGTGGTCTCGGATTTCAATACTTTAAGCTCCTGGTAGCGCGGGTTGTAAGCGATAAAAGTTTCGCCGCCGGCGCGATTGACCGCCATATAAGTCTCCAACTTGAGGAGGTGACGATACTCTTTCTCCCAACTGCCGTCCGGGTTCAGGGTAAATGCGATTTCCTTTTCCAGGTATACGGCGTCCGAACCGCCGCTGTCGGCAGCGGTAAACGCAAATAACGGGAAAATGACAAATAGCAGGATAACCACAGCGCCGATGAATGTGATGGATGTATTTGATTTTCTCATGTTCTATCTCCTTTCCTTATCTTGGGGGTATTATAACCAGGACGTCGCCCCCCGGTTTCTTAAATTCCAGCACGCTGTCTCTAATGCTTTTCCAGTCTTCCGGTTGACAGACCCGTTTCTTTAGTTTAATCGTTTTAGCGATGAGAATAGAGTTTCCTTTTTGCCGGATATCGCCGGTAAAAGAAGCGCCGCTGCCGTCGATATTATTCAGCGGCGCAAGATCGCGATCCAGCAACTTAAAGCCCCCGGGCAATTGCAGGGTTTCGGTTACCTCCACCACCTGTGAGCAGCGCATGTTAAAGGGATACACCCGGTCCCCGGAAAAGGGTTCCAGGCCGCTGAAAACCAGCACATTGGCATAAGGTAAGCGGGAAGAGAGGGGGGTGAAACAGGTTTCCCCGACGCCGGGGGGAAAATAACGATCGATTTCCAGGGAGAAAGTTATTTTCATCGGTTTCGAGAGGTCGTAGGGGTCGTGGTAAACCAGGTTGGAGATATTGGCTTCGGGGTGAATTTTAGAGAATTCGGCCTGGAATCTCTGGGGCCAGGACTCTTTTAAGCTCCTTTGAAAGCCGCGCCTTAAATTGTTATCCGATTGTCCCTCCGCCTCTATTTCGATGTTCGCTTGCAAATGGCCTTGCGGGGAGAGGCGGGAAGCGATTTTATATTTCAAATAATGTTTTTCCGGGGGGCTGAGGGGGGTGCTCAATAAGTCCGCCCCTTCGGGGACGCCCATCAAATATTCCTGCTGCTGTTCGGCGGAGGACCAGAGTTCCCTGACCCCGGGCACCCAGGTGGGGTCCAGCAGGCGGTATTTGCCGTCGAGTTTGACCAGTGTGACGCTGTGATTAAATTGATCGGCGGGGATGCGGTCGATGCGGCTGCCTGCCATGGTCATGGCCGGGTAAGATTCGAAACCCGCGGCCCTTAGCATGGTAACCAGCATACCGGCTTTGTCTTTGCATACGCCGCAGCGGTCCCGGAAGGTCATGGTTCCTTTATGCAGCGTAAAACCTTCGCCTTCGCCCATGGATATCCCGGAATAACGTATCTCTTCCGCGACCCAGTGGGTGAGGCGGGAAATTTTTTCCCAATCATCGGCGGCGCCGCGGATGATCTCCTGGGTTTTCTGTTTTATTTCGTCGTCATATTCGAAGGACCCGTAATCTTCATTGACTTTATGGAACCACAAAGACTTGGCTTTCCAGTCCGGGGAAGTGGATACCAGCAGCTTGGGTAAAAAATCCGAAGAATCGGCGCTGCCGGGTTCCCTTTTAATGGGCCGGATATCTTTTTTCTCCCAGTAATAAACCGTGCGGTCTCCTTCTACATGGGCATAATGCCGGGCATCGCCGTTATAGAATTCATATTGGAACCTTTTATTAGCGGGGATGGAGACCTCATAGGTCTTGGTTTTGATGGGGACAGTGGAATAGAAAGGTACTATATCGTAAAAATGGCCTTTCATGGGTGGGATATAGCGGTCGTCCTCTTCTTGATAGAGCAAGGCATAGGTAAACCCTTTGCGATAAGTTTTAACCCAGAGACCGTCGCCGGGTTCCAGTCGGCCCACGGGCAGTAATATTTCCCTGCCGCCCCAGTAAATGGCGCGGGCCGGGGCTGGGTAATCGGAAACCTTACTCAACGGGATGTCGATAATGCGGCCGTCTTTTTTGATAACTTTGGCGCCTTTGACTTCAACATAGGCGGTTTGAGGGTCAAAAGTGAAAACCAGGGATTTTAACTCTTTTCCCCCGGCGGTGTTCAGGACTTTGTAAAGGACTTCTTTGTCCACATGGCTCAGTCCGGAATCCATTACGTTGACGTAGGTGCGGTCAAAAACCAGCAGTTGGTTAGACCCGGCAAAGTCAGCCGCTTCGCCTGCGCCGGCCACCAATGCCGACAGGTCGTCCTGCCCTTGTATCGTCACTGTGACAAATAAAACCAGCATCAAAATCAGGAATACTTTTTTCATTACTTCCTCCAGGTAATAAATATACCTCTTTTTTAAGTTTTTTTCCAGTATCCTTGTTTTCTTTCTCAAGGTGATCAATTGTTAATTGCTAATTATTAAAGAGATATACTACTGCTTTGTCAAATCTCGATTGACGGATAGAAATAATAAATTCGAAATCCGAATATCGAAATCCGAAACAAATCCCAATGCCCAAAAAATAAATGACCAAAACAAGAACAAATGCCCGCGAAAGGCGCGAAAACCACGAAAGGGTTCATCGTAGGGTCCTGCTTTTGTTTTGAATTTTGAACATTTGGATTTTGATATTGTTTCGAATTTCGTGCTTCGTGCTTCGGGTTTATTAGTTTCCGTCATTTTAAGCTTGACGAAGCGCTAACTAATCCCCAGTAGCGGGTAAAAATACATCGACCGTGGTTCCTTTTCCCTTTTCCGATTTAATTTCGATATGCCCCTCATGCCGCTTTATAATGGAATAACAGAGGGTCAATCCCATCCCCATCCCTTTCCTGGTAAAATCATCTTTGGTAGAGAAATAAGGAATAAATAGTTTTTTAATGTTTTCCGCGGAGATACCTATTCCCTGGTCCTGTATGGATATCTTTACATAAAGCCCTTCTTTCAACAACCATTCATTTTCAGGTTCCACCGATACATCGTTGACAGAAATCGTTATTTGTCCGTCTTCTTCTTTGCCGGCCATTGCCTCGACTGCATTACGGAGCAGGTGGGCAAAAACTTCTTCCAGCCGGGCCGCGTCGCCGCTGAGAGCGGAATGTTTTTTGCCTACTTCCAGGCGGTATGAGATTTTAAGCTTTTTTTCGTTCTGGACTTGATTCACAGCGTTTTCAATTCGGGTGATAATATCCGGGACAGTCAGCGGATTTTTTTTCAACGGCTCTCCTTTAAAAATATCTTGATACAGTTTAACTAGGTCGGCGGCTTTCTGTAAATTTTTACCGGCCCTCTCCAGTAACGGCATGCATTTTCTTTCACTGCCCACGGCACTTAAATTTTCCGTTGCGCCTTCAATTAAGCCGCCGATGAGTTGTATCAGGTTATTGAAATCATGGGCTATCCCCATGGAAAATATCCCGATAGCTTCCATTTCTTTTTTTTTTAGAAGTTCCGCTTCTATATTATGCCTGTAAAGGGTCATTTCGATGTTGCATTCTAATTCTCTTTCTGTGACAGGTTTGAGAACATACCCGTAGGGTTCGGTGATTTTAGCGCGCCGGATAGTTTCTTTATCGCTGTAAGCGGTGAGGTATACGACGGGTATGTCGAATTTTTCCCGGATGTGGCCGGCCGCTTCCACGCCGTCCATTTCCCCGTCCAGTTTGATGTCCATGAGCACCAGGTCCGGACGCTCTTGCTCGGCCATTCGGACGGCTTCTTCCCCTGAAAAGGCGATTCCTGTTACGGTATACCCCAATGTTGTCATTTTTCTTTCAATGCCTTTGGCTAACACACCTTCGTCTTCTACCACCAGGATTTTGGCTTTATTCATGTTTAATACTCCATTATATTTCTTAATTTTCGATTCATACCACAGTTGGCCTGGGAAAAATAATCTTAAATTGCGTGCCTTGATTTCGCTCCACAGTTACAGATGCTTTCAATTGCCGGGCCAGTATATCTACCAGTTGGAGTCCTACCGACGAAATTTTCCTTATATCCAGGTTTGATGGAAGCCCGGTGCCATTATCCGAGACTTCCAGTGCCAGCCGGTTATCCTCAAGGGATTGCAGCCGGATGCAAATCTCACCTTCCCGGCGTCCGCTGAAGGCATGTTTAAATGCATTGGTGACCAATTCATTAATGATCAATCCGCAGGGGATGGCGGCGTCGACACTTAAGGGAATATTTTCCACCCGGGTTTCCAGGTGAATATCGCATGGGCCACCGGTAAAGGCCAGGGTTAAATGGTCCCCCAGCTTATCGATGTATTCCTTCATGTCAATCCTGGTTATGTATTCGGATTGATACAGGATTTCATGGATGAGGGACATGGATTTAACGCGGTTCTTACAACCGGAAAGGAAATCGATAAATCCCGGTTCTTGAAAAGCGTCATTTTTTAGCTCGAAAAATTCGGATACAATGGCCAGGTTATTTTTTACGCGGTGATGAATTTCCTTGAGCAGGGCTTCCTTTTCTTTGAGCGATGCTTTTATTCGATCTTCCGCCTGTTTTCTCTGGATGGCCATGGCAATCTGGGTGGAAACATATACCAGCATATCTTTGTCTTGTTCTGTATATCGCTTCCCCTCTTCATAGGTCTGGACCACCAGTACACCGATGGCTTTATTGTCGGTAGTTTTCAAGGGAACGCCCAGCCAGTCACTAGAGGGTGCTCCGAGGATTTCGATTTCCCCACGAAGTTCCAACTCTTTATACACTTCAAGCGGAGCCAATAGGGGTTGGCCGGAGCGCATCACATATTCGGTCAATCCTTTTTTTTCCAGGCGGGGCTGCGGAGGAGGGTCTAGTTGATCAACAAAATAGGGGAAAAGAAGGGTTTTATTTTTTTCATCGTATAAGGCAATATAGAAATTTTTAGCCGGGATAAAATCTCCAATAATTTCATGTATTTTTGGAAAGAGTTCATCCAGGTTTTGGGCGTAACCGGCGGTTTCGGAAATGCGATAGATGGCTTCCTGTACTTTTTCCAACTGCTTGCGTTGGGTAATGTCGATAAAAGATATAATCCCGCCGATGGGGTTACCGTTATTGTCCTTGACCAGGCTTGCGGAAACCTGGGCATAAACGGAGGAGTTATCTTTTTTCCTGGCTAACATTTCCCCTCCCCAACCACCCTTATCCATTAGTGTCCTCGCCAGTTTGACAGCTTCTTTGGGGTCGGCAATAAAATCATTGAAGTGCTTATGCAGCACCTCATCCTGGTTCTCATATCCCAATAACTGTAAAAATGCATTGTTCACATAATTGATATGACCGTCAAGATCGGTAAATAAAAAGCCATTGATGGAGGATCCAAAGGCATAATCTTTGATCATCCGTTCGATATTGACAAGGTAATCGTGGAGGGCCAGGGCCACCCTGCCGGAAATAGCCCGGGCAATGGATAGATATTTGTCGGTATAATGATGGCTTTCTTTTTTATAAAGCCCCAGCCGGCCGATGCAGCGGTCTTGAAAAATCAAGGGTTCATAACAGAAGGAGTCGATGTTTTCCAGGGCTTTGGCGCTTTTAATAGGGAGACTTTGGCGAAATTCGATGACCTGGGGATCTTTGGTGGCATTGCCGATGATTTCTTCCCGGCCTGAAATAATGGTGCGTACCGAAGAAAAGGTCCGGGCATCCAGGCGTAATTCCCGCGGCTCTGTTTCATAACAAATCCCTTTTCCCAGGGGTAATAACCGGGCCACATTCCCGTCCCGGTAACGGATCGTGACGCTGTCGCTGCAGGTAAGGCGGCCGGCTTCTTCGATTAATGCCTGGAGCCTGCTTTCCGGGGTTCTCTTCTGGATAAGCAAGTTATCGATTTCCGAAAGGATTTTTTCAATTTCAGGAATTTGGGAATTCTTTTGTTGGGATTCCATGGCTTTTAGTGTTTCTTCCGCATAACCGGCTAAAATATCGAGGTCATCCTCTGTACAACGCTTTCCTCCTTTGACCGAACTGACCGATAATAATCCAATCAAACGTTCCCCTTTCATTAAGGGCCAATGTATAAAGTTTTCCAATAATTCTTCCGGGCATATTGGGTCTATATTACCAGGGATATTTTGCAGCCATCCTTCACCTGTTTTCACAAAATGCTTGATGGATTTCCAGAGGGAAGGATAATCTCTGACTTCGATGAGCGCGGGTTCGAATTCTCCCGGGTACCCGAAGGACTCGACTAAAGTTAGACTGGCGCCTTCGGTGTTGGCGGCATAAATTCTTACCCGGTCAAACCCGTTCCGTCGTTCATGCAAGGCCCGGGCAATGTGATACATTCGCTCCTTGAGGGGCATGGTTTTTAAACGGTCACTGTCGGTCAGGTCTTGCGATGATTCCAGCACGGCAATGGGTCTACCGTCTTCAAGGAGAATGGGCGCCCCATTTTCATCCAGCATGGGCTGGGTCCAGGAGTAGGCCCATTGTATTTTATGAGCATCCCGGTCCACGGGATAAAGATAAAACCGTTCATGATTTTTCCCATCGAGAAAGGTTTCATGAACAATACATCCCCGGCAAGGGGGGGGGCCACCGGTTTTAAGAAACGCCGCGGAACAGGCGCTTCGGGGCAGTTCTTTAAGATTTTGAAACCGCTTGTTGGCCGCATTCATGTACCATACTTTGTAGCCCCGATCTATCAACGCCACCATGATATCCAATTGGGTCAAAAGAGAAGGCGCATTTCTTTGGGCGTCATAAAATTTGCCGATGCGCTCACTTAACTGGCTAAGTTGACTGATTTCCGCAACAAAATCCCTTACCTTTATAATATCAGCTTTTCCCCCACCGCGATACATGTAACGGTAAGCGCCGGCTTCATAGGCCCTGGCTCGGCTGATTTCAATGGTTTCCGGGTTATCCGACGGGATATTGGTAAAGATGATAGGGAAAATATCCCGTTCATACGAGCATATCCGGTGTGTGGTTTCAATGCCGTCGATACGCCCGGGTTCCAACTGCTGGTCGATCACCGCCACATCGAAAAAACCCGGCCGAGTTTGTACCAGGTTTTCGGCTTCTTCCCCGGACGCCGCTTCAAATATCTTTTCTTTCGGCAATCCGCTTTTGATAAGACCTTCGATCAATTCCTTGCGCTTGTCTTCATCGTCATCCACCACGAGAATACACATGTCTTTACTTTTCATTCGGTTATACCTCCGGCAACGGAAAGATGATAAGAAGTTGAGAAGAGAAGAAGAGAAGAAAAAGACCCTGTGTAAACCTGTGTAATCTGCCGGCTAATCTTTTTATTTTCTCTTCTCATCTTCTTCTCTTCCTCGCTTCTTCTCTTCTATATTTTCCTGGAGTGGAAGTAATATCTCAAACGTAGTACCGCAAAAAAGGATGCTTTTTAATACCCGGATTTTACCCCCGGCCTGGTCCAGGATATTTCGACAAATATCCAGTCCCAGGCCGCTGCCATCCTCTTTGGTGGTATAACCCTTTTCAAATACTTTTTCAAAATCCCGCGTATGAATGCCGGGACCGGAATCATGAATGAGTACCCGTAGAAAAATCTTTCCCTCTTCATCATTAACCGCCGCACATTCCGCCAGGATATACCCTTTTCCCCTGGCAAAAGAAAAACGATCGATTTGTTGGGCGGCATTCAAAAACAGATTATACAATACTTGCTCAAAGGGGGTTTGTTTTATTTTTACTATTCCCGGTATCCCGGTACTTTCTCCCGCCGGATTTACAATGATTTCCGTATTTAACGCATCGGTTTCAACTTTAATAATCCCGGAAACTTTTTGCAGGATTTCCAGGACATTGACTTCGGTTTCTTTCTCATGTTGGCTGCGGGACATGCGCCGAAAAGTGTTTACGATTTCCCTGGCTCGCCTCAATTCAGCACCGATATGCGCCAGGTTTTCCCTGATCTTGATTTTATCCTCCCCAGCGATAACGGTTTTGGTATCGATGATCTTTAATATAGTTGAGAGGCCGAATTCACGATTCAAGGCGTTGGCCAGATCGTGGGCCATGCTGCCGTAGGTTTTACCAGCCAGGTAAAAAGGGTTTTCAGTGCGGATGGTTTCCTCCAACCGTCGGAGTTCCAGGGTTTGGGCTATACTGCTCGCTGTGGATTTTACCTTGTATCTGTCCGTATCATTGAAATGATTCTCATTGCCATGAAATGCAAATAGACAATACTCAAGCTCACCAGTAACCGGGATAGGATAGCCGATGCAGGACTCGTACCGCAGGGCGGCGGTCAGCCAGCGATGTTTCGAATACCTGGGAGTGTTGGTAATCTTACTTTCAAATATAATTTCCTTCGCGAGAGCTGTGTCCTTTACCGGGCTGTAGCGCAGCTTTTCCAGGTATTCATCGATGCGGTCCCGCAGGATACCGGAATAAGCTTCGATTTTAACGTCATAACTCAACGGGTGGATACTGAAAAGGGCGACCGTTTCGGCCTCGATTTCTTTTTTGAGATCGGAAACCAGGTCATACAGGGACCGGGTTTTAGATGTAACAGGCAGGGGGAGTTCTTCTTCCTGTGGGGCCAGGTTGAAAAAATCGCCTATCTTTTTAGGCTTTTCCACCAATGCCCGGCTGATGGCATAACTCAATTCGTCAGTACCAAAAGGTTTATACAGGAATCCGGCGACCGGGAGGTTTCCTCCCGCGGATGAAATTTTACCCATATCCACCGGGTCCCCGGTGGTCATAATAATACGGCAGCGGGTTTGGACCCGGGCAATGGCTTTCGCCGCCTGGAAACCTACATAATCGTGGTTCAAGGCCAGGTTAATATCTACCACGGCAATATCCACATCCGGGCATTCCGGGTTTTCCAGGAAACTGTTCACTTCATCCCTGGACCCGGCCCGGGTGGTCTCGATGCCACAACTCTCCAGGTAATCCCCCATCTCCTTTAAGAATAATTCATCGTCATCCACCACCAGTATATGTCGAATCCCGGGGGGCATACGGGTAATCCAGTCCCGGTTTTCCCTGGGTCCGGCTTCTTTCGTCCCGGCCCCGGCGGCGGGGCCTTTTTGAAGAATGGGAAGAAATCCAGGGATATAGGTGAGGTTTTTCATATATTCGGCGGGATCCAGTTTTACCAGCCGATGTTGGAAATCGATTTCATTTTTTTTCACACATCCGGCAATGACATCACCGGCGGAAATGGTTTTAAAGTGCCCCCAGGAACGGGGAAAAGAGACGCCGCGATATATGTCGGTTAAGTCCACAAAGCCCCTGATGCCGGATTCGATTACGCCGTATGCGTGATTTCCCGTTACAGAATGGACTTCCATTTCTTTTGCTTCGTTGTCCGGCCAGGTATCGACTTTATTCCATGGGTCATTGCTAAAGCGGATATGGCTGACCAGTTGATGTCTTCCGCCCAGTTCTCTGCCGTAGACTACCACCTCCAAATCCTGGCCTTCGGTGCACAAGTTTTGATCGGAAAGTTTCCGGGAGGGATTGAACCGGGTAGAAAGCTCCTGCCCCGGGAGCCAGGCTTTCTCATTATTTTCAAGTAGGACTATAGCTCCCCCGGCTTTAATCTCCACTATCCTTGCTTTCGCCATGCGATTTATCTCCAGACACATTATTTGAGGAATTTAGTTATATCTCTATGATTATTAAAAGTCAACCATATTCTATTGTCCCCCAGCAATTTTGCCGCAAATTTATACGAATATTCCCCTGGTAAAATTTGATATTCAAACAGGAATGGAAATAGTAAACTCGGCATATTCACCTTCTTTACTTTTAAAATCGATGGCGCCTTTATGCACCTTTGTAATTATATCATAAGCAATCGAAAGCCCCAGGCCCGTACCGGTACCAACTGGTTTAGTTGTGAAAAAAGGAGTGAATAATTTATTACTGTTTTCACTCGGTATTCCATTGCCGTTATCCCGGACACAGATTTCGATGTTTTTCCCCAGGTTCCTGCTTTCGATGGAGACCAATGGAGAAAACTCCGGGGCAGCCTTTTTTCGTTTTTCATTAGCCGCAAAACAGGCGTTGTTGACTATATTTAAAAAGGCCCGGCAGAAATCCTGGGGTACAATGTTTACTTTTTCAATCGTTTGATCGAAGTTGGTTTCAATATCTAAATAGATGGCGGGTTCCAGGGCATGCAAACTATGTTTGATCAGGCCCAGGTTTTCTTCCAACATGCGATTTAAATCCACTGATTGGAATTCCCCGTCTTTCCCACGGGAGTGAAGGAGCATGCACTTAACGATGGCGTCGATTCGATTCCCATGTTCTTTGATTTTTTGTAGATTTTGATCCAGGTGGTGGAGTATGTCCTCGATTATTTTTATTTTTTCCTGGGGTAAAACATTTTTCTCGACCTGGAATTCATTGTGAAGCTCTTTGACCCGGTCCATGGAAAGTTCGGCAAAGTTGATCATAAGGTTGAGGGGGTTCTTGATTTCGTGCGCGATACCGGCAGTCAGTTGGCCCAGGGAAGCCATTTTTTCCGATTGAACCAGTTGCTTTTGCAGCATTTTTAATTGCCCCGGGGTGTCCGGGTTTCGGGTAGATTTTTTTGTGTCCCTTTTAATTTTCCCGGGATCGGTCTTCTTTTTAATCATGACTCAGTACTCCTGCCATTATACCGTAAAGCCAGGATGGTCAAATCATCTGCTTGAGGGGCGCCGGCGGTAAATTCGTGGATTTTGGTAAAACTGCTTTCGACAATCTCCTGGAGAGACATATTATTTGCGCCTTCAAAGAATTTTTTTAATTGGTTTTCATCCGGATTAAATTGAATTTTAGCCGGGTTTTCCGCATCGGTTAAGCCATCGGTATAACCGATGAGCGTATCTCCTTTTTTGAGCTGGATTTTTTCTACTTCATATTCGCTGTCATCAAAATAAGCCAGGGGGCGCGCTTTGGGGGATTCCTGGGGAATAGGTTCGATTTTTCCATCCCCATGTACGATAAGGGGGGCTGGATGCCCGGCGTAGGCGTACTGCATCATCCCGGTGGCAATATTGAGGACACCGTAAAATAATGTCACAGAGAAAGTTTCTCCTCTCTCCTTCTCCAATATAAGTATTTTATTTAGTTTACGTAAGCATTCCTCCGGGTTAATGCATTGTAAAGCGGTGGATTTCAGGTGAATGCAGGTCCTGGCCATAATCAGCGCGGCAGGAATACCTTTGCCGCTGACATCACCGATGGCAATGGCCACCCTGTATTCATCCACAAAAAAGAAATCATAGAAATCTCCGCCTATTTTTTTTGCGGATATCATTTTGGCAAAAATGTCAAATTCTTTCTGCTGGGGAAAGGGCGGGAATTTGTCCGGCAGCATGGACTTCTGGATATTGACGGCGATTTCCAAATCCCGGTTCAACGCCGTCAATTCATCCCGTGATTTTAAGGCCCCCCTGATAGTATCCACCTGTTTTAAAGCCTTATTGATAGTACTTTCAAGGTCTTTAAAATCTATGGGTTTGGTCAGGAAATCAAAGGCCCCCTCGTTCATGGCTTTACGATAGTTGCCGGTATCTCCGAAAGCCGTCACCATTATTAATTTGATGGTTAGATTATTCGTGCCATTTAGTTTATTCAGGAGTGTTAGGCCATCCATTTTCGGCATCATGTAATCCAGAATAACAACCTTAATACCGGGGTCTTTCTTCAATATTTCCAGCGCATCAAGTCCATTGCAGGCAAAGAATAATTCCCACTCTTTCTGCTGGATTTGTTTCCGGAATTTTTCCCGGATGATTGTTTCCCAATCCTGTTCATCGTCTACCACTAAGATTTTATGCGTCATCAGCGCCTCCTTTCCTTAAGTTGATTCTCGCGCCTTTTTTAAAACGATAGTATAGTATAACATAAATAATTTTTTTTTCAATAACCCTGCCTGGAGAAATCAGGACCACGTCATTCTAAAAAAGCACGAAATCCAAAAACGGCCCACGAATTACACGAATTTCCACGAATTAAAAACGCCCGTCCACAGATTACACGTAACGGCGATTTACACAGATTGTTTTTCTTCTATTCTTCTCTTCCTCGCTTCGGCGCTTCCTTTTTTTCTTCATCATTCATCATTCATCATTCATCATTCTATATTAAAACGCCCGTCCACTGATTGCACGTAACGGCGATTATCACAGATTACAGGAGGTTTTTTCTTCTCTTCTTCTCTTCTATCTTTTTCCGCTCTTCCTCTCTTCCCCTTCCATATACAATAATTTGCCTGCCCC
>Ga0315276_10002742_pt1 | contig 16109 bp, 12 predicted proteins | sample YL17G05_0_MG_FD_204542 | JGI IMG/M metagenome (GOLD analysis project Ga0315276, IMG submission 204542) | Sediment microbial communities from Yellowstone Lake, YNP, Wyoming, USA - YL17G05_0 | ecosystem: Environmental > Aquatic > Freshwater > Lake > Sediment | place: USA: Wyoming | collected... | reverse complement strand
GATGCCGGTGCCGTCGGTCATGTCGTCCCCCTTGGGATGGAGGACGGCGGTGATGGCCTCGGAATTGGTGCGCACCACCTGGCCGAGCGAGGGCGACACCCTCGGCAAGGTCCGGTAGCGGTCGCGGTTCTTGTAGAGCAGTTCCAGCGTGCCGACCACACCCGCCGACAGCACCACGTTCTTCGCGGTCAGCGTCTGCAGCTCGCGGCCGGTGAACGCGTCGACCAGCGTGACGCGATAGCCACCGCCCGGGAGCGGCTCGACGCGCTCGGCCTTGCGGTTCGGCAGCACGCTGACGCCGCGCTTCTCGGCGAGGTAGAGGTAGTTCCGGTCCAGGCTGTTCTTGGCGCCGGTCGGGCAGCCCGTCATGCAGCCGCCGCAGAAGATGCAGCCTTCGCGCGGCGGACCGTCGCCGCTGAAGTACGGATCGGGTGCGGTGACGCCGGGTTGGCCGAAATGGATCGCGTTGGGCACCGGGCCGAAGGTATTGGCAACGCCCATGCGCTCCGCGGTCTGGCGCAGGAAGCGATCCTGCGCCGTCTGGCGCGGATTGACCGCCACGCCCAGCATCCGCCGGGCGGTGGCCATATGCGGCGCGAGCTCGGTTTTCAGGTCGAGGCCCAGCGCCTTGATCGCCGGATCGTCGTAGAACGCGGCCTTGGGTTCCAGCATCACCGCGGCCCAGACGATGCTGCCGCCGCCCACGCCGACGCCGCCGACAATGGCCACATGGCGAAACATGTGCTGGACGAAATAGCCGGACAGGCGCAGCGCCGGCATCCACATCAGCTTGAACAGGCTGCCTTTGCCGGCCTCGATCTCGCCTCTGCCGATGCGTCGGCCCTGCTCGACCACGGCGACATTCCAGCCTTTTTCCGCCAGGCGCAGGGCCGAGACGGAACCGCCGAAGCCGGAGCCGACGATCAGGTAGTCGTGGTCAAACACCGTGCGTCCTTTCATCGACTCGATCACGCCTGGTCGCCGCGCCAGATTCATGCGTTGGTCGCATCACTCGGCGCGAATCCTGCGGCGAGCATTGCGCGTGGTTCAGCTCTTCATCCGGAGCATGAAGCCGAGGATCCGGCTGGGCCTGCCGCTGCAGGGCGCGCAGGTCGGCGCGCCGCTCCTCGAGCGCAGGGTTCATCTGCCGCCGGTGCGCGGCCTGCTGCGCGGCGAAGACCGCATGAAACCCGGCCGGGATCGCGATCGCGACGCCCGTCTGTTGTGTGGCGTTCAAGCTCATTTCACCTCCTCCGGCGCCAGGCGGCGGGACGTTGGTCAGCCATTGATCGAACAACGCGGCAGGGCTTGTCTGATTGCGGATTCTGGGCCACCGGCAGGCCTTTGGCTTTACATTTCGTCACTATCGCTATACTTTTGACAACAGGATGGCAGCTTCTCCCCTGCTGGTGCGTGCCCGCGCTCTGACCGGATTCGTCGATCTTGTCCGCTCGCAGGGCGCCAACCCGGACCATCTGCTGCGCGCCGTCGGCATTCCCCCGGCGCTGCCGAATCACCCGGATGCCACCTTCGCGCTCGAGGCATTTGCACGGCTGCTGGCCCGCTCAGCGGAGTTGCTGAAGATGCCGGACTTCGGGTTGCGGCTCGCGGGCTACCAGGACGTGACGGTGCTCGGTGCCATTGCCCTCATCGCCATGAATTCCGAAACGGTCGAGGACGCGCTCAAGGGCATCACCAGGAACATGCCCTATCACTCCCCGGGCCTGCAAAGCCGGCTCACCCGTGACGATCGCTGGGGCTATGCGCAGGTATTCCACGACCTCGTCATGAACGAGGCGGAGAAGCGGCAACTCGCGGAACATACGCTTCTCAACGCGGTGGCCCTCATCCGATCGACCGCGCAGGTGGCCGGAAAGGATTGGGTCATCCACTTCGACCACCGCCCGGGCCTCGCATTGCGTGAGTACCGAAGGGCCTACGGCTGCAATGTGATGTTCGACCAAGCGGCCGACGTCCTGATCTTCCCCGCCGACATTCTCGACATCAGGATTCAATCGGCCAACCCCGAGCTGCGCAGTTCGGGAGAGCGCTTCGTCCGCTCCGTGATCCGGCGTCACCCGCTGGACCTCGGCCGGCAAGTCGAGGAGCTGGTGGGACGGCAACTGGGAACGGGCCGCTGCACCTTGCCCGTCATCGCCCGGCAACTCACCCTTCCGGTGCATTCGCTGCAGCGCCGCCTGGCCGAGCAGGGCATGTGCTTCGAGGACATCGTCGACGACCTGCGTCGCCGCCGGGCACAGGAACTTCTGCCGCTCACCGCCATGCCGCTGACACGCGTCGCCGACTGTCTTGGCTACACCAGCCAGACCTCGTTTACCCGCTCCTGCCGGCGCTGGTTCGGCGAACCGCCCCGGACACTGCGCGCGGGATTCACGCTGAACCGGCGAGGAGTACGGCGCAGCCGCCCCCGGTCGCCGCATCCGGAGTGATGGGCACACTACACGCTCCGTTATCATCATGATCCGTCCATCGCCCGAAGGAATCCCCCCATGCCGGCCAACCCGTTCGACCTCTCGGGCAAGATCGCCCTCGTCACCGGCGCGTACCGCGGCCTCGGCTTCGCCATCGCGCAGGGGCTCGCCCGGGCCGGCGCGACCGTCGTGCTCAACGGCCGCCGGCCGGACGAGCTCGCCGCCGCGGCGAAGACGCTGACCGATGCGGGCCACCGCGCCACCACCAGCGTGTTCGACGTCACCGACGGCGCGGCCGTGCGCAGTGCGCTCGGCGCCATCATCGCGCTGCACGGGCAGCTCGACATCCTCGTCAACAACGCCGGCATCCAGCGGCGCAATCGGCTGGTCGATTTCACCCAGCAGGACTGGGACGACATCATCGCCACCAACCTGACCGCGCCGTTTCTCGTGTCGCAGGCCGCGCTGCCGGGCATGATCGCGCGCAGGAGCGGCAAGATCATCCACATCGCGTCGCTGATGAGCGAGCTTGCGCGGCCGACGGTCGTGCCGTACACGGCGGCGAAAGGCGGCGTGCGGCAGTTGACGCGCGGGATGGCCGTCGAGCTCGCGCCGCACAACATCCAGGTCAACGCGATCGCGCCGGGGTACTTCGCCACCGAGATGAACCGGGCGCTGATCGACAACGCCGAGTTCAACGCCTGGGTGTGCAAGCGCACGCCCGCCGGCCGCTGGGGACAGCCGGAGGAGATCGCCGGCCTCGCGGTGTTCCTCGCCTCGGCGGCAGCGGACTACATGACCGGCCAGATGCTGGTGATGGACGGCGGGATGAGTGTCGCGTTGTGACGCCGCATTGACCGGCGAACTGCCGGCCACACTCTGCGGTGAGGACGTCCTGCTGCTCGCCGACCGCGCGCTGTACTGGCCGCGCGCGCACGCTGTTCGTCGCCGACGTCCATCTCGGCAAGGCCGCGGCGTTTCGCGCCGGCGGCGTGCCGGTGCCGCGAGGGGTGACGGCGAACGATCTAGCGCGGCTCACCGCCCTCCTCGATCGCACGGGCACCTCTCGCCTGGTGGTGCTGGGCGATTTCCTGCACGCCGCCGCCGGCCGCGTGCCGGCGCTCGACGTCGCGTTCCGGGCCTGGCGCGACCGTCACCCGGGGCTCGACGTCCTGCTGATCCGCGGCAATCACGACGCGCACGCGGGCGACCCGGCGCCGCACTGGGGCATCGCGGTCGTCACCGAACCCCATCTCGCCGCACCCTTCCTGCTGTGCCCCGCGCCGCAGCAGCCGCCGACGGGCTATGCGCGGTGCGGGCATGTCCACCCGGCCGTGCGCGTCGGTGACGGCCACGACTCGGTGCGGCTGCCGTGCTTCGTGCTCGGCGGCGCGCCCTCCTCCCGGCCTTCGGTCGGCTCACGGGCCTGGCGCCAATCGCGCCGGCACCCGACGAACGGGTGGTGGCTATCGCCGGCAGCGCGCTGTTCGCTCTTCCGCGGCCGCGCCCCGATTCGTAGCCCGGCGTTGAGCGGAGCGCAACCCGGGGCAACCGGGGCCTTGGCCCCAACCACCCGGGTTTCGCTGCTCAACGCCGGGCTACGAATCGGGGCGCCGCCTTGGCAGCGGTCGACATCCGCGTCATTTCCGATGTTGCGTTGCCGCATGATTTCGCTGTCGCAAAATTGCAACGCGACACTAACCGTCCGTCGGCCCGCCCGCTTGTGGACAAACCGGTGCATAGCCGGTGGAAAGACCTTGGATAGGTCGAATGACGCCCGGCAGTCCGCTGTTTTTGTTCCGCTTTTGGGGACCCCTTCCTGTGGAACAAAAAAACCTTGCCATTCCGCCCGGCCCTCACTATCCTTTGTGTTCATCAGCCACTTGAACACAAGATGTAGTAGATTTTGATTTGCAAGCAGTTTCCGGACGGCCCGCCGACACCGCCCCAGCCCCCCGGGCGGCGCCGCGAGGAAAGTTGACGGGCAGGCGCCGGAAACCCGCATCAGGCTTGGCTTTGCGCGAAACAGGCGGTTCCGGACCGAATCGGCGGAAACCGCTGCCGCGTGCAATCACAACGACAAGAATTTGGACAGGAGAAACGACCCATGCAAGCCACCAGCGCTTCCCCCGCCGCTACGCCGTCGCCATCGACGCGTGATCTGATGGCCGGAGAAACCGGAAGCGTCCCCGGCACCAGTGCCGACCCGCGCTTCGCGCAATACAAGGTGATCCGCCGCAACGGCGCGGTGGTCGGCTTCGAGCCGGCCAAGATCTCGATCGCGATGACCAAGGCGTTCCTCGCCATCAACGGCGGCCAGGGCGCGGCCTCGGCGCGCGTGCGCGAGGAAGTCGCCAAGCTGACCGAGGCGGTCGTCACCGCGCTGATGAAGCGCAAGCCCGAAGGCGGCGCGATCCACATCGAGGAAATCCAGGACCAGGTCGAGCTGGTGCTGATGCGCGGCGGCGAACACGAGGTCGCCCGCGCCTACGTGCTCTACCGCGAACGACGGACGCAGGAGCGCGCGCACGAAAGGGCGCAGCGCAGCCCGAAGCCCGAAGCGGCGACGGCGATCATCGTGCTGGACAACGGCATTTCGAAACCGCTCGATCTCGACCGCCTCACGGGCCTCGTCGGCGAATCCTGCGCCGGCCTCGTCGACGTCGAGCCGGCGCGGATCCTCAAGGCGACGCTGAAGGACCTCTACAACGGCGTGCCGATGGACGAAGTGAGGAAGTGCGTCGTCCTCGCGGCGCGCACGCTGATCGAAAAGGATCCGGCGTACAGCTTCGTCACCGCCCGCCTGCTGCTCGACGCGATCCGCTACGAGGCGCTGGGCGAGGAAGCCACCCAGGCGGACATGGCGGTCAGGTACGCCGAGTACTTCCCGCGCTTCGTCAAGCACGGCATCAAGATCGGGCTCCTCAACGAGGCGCTGGCGCAGTACGACATGAAAGCGCTCGGCGCGGCGCTGAAGCCGGAGCGCGATCTGCAGTTCGGCTACCTCGGCCTGCAGACGCTCTACGACCGCTACTTCCTGATCGACCAGCACGCCAACTTCGCCGGCGCCGGCCGCCGCTTCGAGCTGCCGCAGTGCTTTTTCATGCGCGTGGCGATGGGCCTCGCACTGAACGAGGTCGAGCGCGAGACGCGCGCGATCGAGTTCTACAACGTGCTCTCCACGTTCGACTTCATGAGCTCGACACCGACGCTGTTCAACTCGGGCACGCACCGCTCGCAGCTGTCGTCGTGCTACCTGACCACGGTGGCCGACGACCTCGATGGCATCTACGAGGCGATCAAGGAAAACGCCCTGCTGTCCAAGTTCGCCGGCGGTCTCGGCAACGACTGGACCAACGTCCGCGCGATGGGCTCGCACATCAAGGGCACCAACGGCAAGAGCCAGGGCGTGGTGCCGTTCCTCAAGGTGGTCAACGACACCGCCGTCGCCGTCAACCAGGGCGGCAAGCGCAAGGGCGCGGTGTGCACGTACCTCGAGACCTGGCACCTCGATATCGAGGAGTTCCTGGAGCTGCGCAAGAACACCGGCGACGACCGCCGCCGCACGCACGACATGAACACGGCGAACTGGATTCCCGATTTGTTCATGAAGCGCGTGATGGAAGGCGGCGACTGGACGCTGTTCTCGCCGTCCGATGTGCCTGACCTCCACGACATGTGGGGCCACGCGTTCGAGGAAGCGTACCTCCGCTACGAGGACAAGGCCGCGCGCGGCGACGTGAAGCTTTCCAAGAAGGTCCCGGCGCTGCAGCTGTGGCGCAAGATGCTGTCGATGCTGTTCGAGACGGGCCATCCGTGGATTACGTTCAAGGATGCCTGCAACGTCCGCTCGCCGCAGCAGCACATGGGCACCGTGCACAGCTCCAACCTGTGCACCGAGATCACGCTCAACACCAGCGACACCGAGATCGCCGTGTGCAATCTCGGCTCGGTCAACCTGCTCGCGCACATGAAGCAGGTCGGCGACGGCTTCGAGCTCGACCACGAGAAGCTGCGGCGCACGATCCGCACCGCGATGCGGATGCTGGATAACGTCATCGACATCAATTACTACGCGGTGGCGAAGGCGCGCAACTCGAACCTGAAGCACCGGCCGGTGGGCCTCGGCATCATGGGCTTCCAGGACTGCCTGCACCTGCGGCACACCCCGTACAGCACCGATGCCGCGATGGCCTTCGCCGACCGGTCGATGGAAGCCGTCTGCTTCTACGCCTACTGGGCGTCGACCGAACTCGCGGAGGAGCGCGGCCGCTACTCGTCGTACAAGGGCAGCCTGTGGGACCGCGGCATCCTGCCGCAGGACACGGTCGCGTTGCTGCGCGAAGAGCGTGGCGGCTACGTCGAGATCGACGACTCGGTAGCGATGCCGTGGGATACGCTGCGCGCGCGGATCAAGGAACACGGGATGCGCAACTCCAACTGCGTGGCGATCGCGCCGACGGCAACGATCTCCAACATCATCGGTGTCGGCGCGTCGATCGAGCCCGAGTATCAGAACATCTACGTGAAGTCGAACCTGTCGGGCGAATTCACCGTCGTCAACGAGCACCTCGTCGCCGAGCTGAAGAAGTTGAGCATGTGGGACGAGGTGATGGTCGCCGACCTCAAGTACTTCGACGGCTCGCTCGCCAAGATCGACCGGGTACCCGCCGACCTGCGCACCCTCTACGCGACCGCGTTCGAAGTCGAGCCCAGATGGATCGTCGAGGCCGGCGCGCGGCGGCAGAAGTGGATCGACCAGGCGCAGAGCCTCAACATCTACATGGCCGGGGCGTCGGGCAAGAAACTCGACGAGACGTACAAGCTCGCGTGGCTGCGCGGCCTCAAGACCACGTACTACCTGCGTACGCTCGCGGCAACGCAGGCCGAGAAATCCACCGGCGAAGGCGGCGAACTGAACGCCGTGTCGCACACCGGCGCGCAGATGGGTGGCATGAACGCGGCCGGCGGCGGTGGCGTTTCGGGGCGATCGAACTACGCCGTCGCCGAACCCGACGCGCCCAAGTTCTGCGCCATCACCGATCCCACGTGCGAGGCCTGCCAGTAGGAGGCCCTCGCAAGCAGGAAAGCGCATGAGGCGCGCCCGCAAGAGGCGCCCGGCGCATGGAGTGTTGTGTCGTCCCGCAAACCCGGACAGGAGGGCATGCGATGAACGCGAAGACCGAGCAATGGGAGTCCTACACCGATGAAGTCGGCCGCCGCCACTGGCGCTGGCCGGCCCCGAACACGCAGATGGGCGCAGCCGGCCCGCTGCCGGATGCAGGGTCCCGTTACAAGTTCGGCTCGGCTCGACAGCAGCAGGGGCAGCGACCGCCTGTGCCGCTGAAGGGCAAATAGCGAGCAGCACGGCGCGGGCCGGGCAACCGGTCCGCGCCGGTTCGTTCTGCGCGGGCGGCAGCGCGGGTGCGGCAGGAAGGCACCGGCGCGCGCGGCCCGGGCGGATCGTTCGTCAACTTGCCCTTGAGGAGACTTTCTTGGCCCGATACGAGCATGTACAGCGGCACGTGATCGATGCGCGGTATCTCGGGGACTACAAGGTCTGGCTGGAATTCAACGATGGCAGGAAGGGCGTGGTGGATCTGGCGGACGACCTCTACGGCGAGACCTTCGAACCGCTGCGGGACCGCGATCGCTTCGCCGAGTTTTATCTCGATTACGGGCTCGCGACGATCGCCTGGCACACCGGTGTCGATTTCGCGCCCGACTATCTGTACGACCGCCTGAGCGCGATGCACTGAGCCCGCCACGCGGTACTGGAGACACTGGTAAATGCTGACCTTCGAAGACGACTTCGCCGCCCCGGTCGCCCAGCCGATGCTGCAGCCGGCCACGCCGGAGACCATCCGCGCGCACGTATCCGGCAACATCGCAGGCGGCATCCTGTCGCGCGAGCCCGTGCACGATCTCGACGTCGAGACACAGGCGATGGCCAATGGCTTCCGCCGCGTTCGCCTCGAGGACAAGCGCGTCATCAACGGCTCCGCCGACGTCAACCAGCTGGTCCCGTTCAAGTACCGCTGGGCCTGGGACAAGTACATCGCCGCCTGCGCCAACCACTGGATGCCGCAGGAAGTGAACATGCAGCGCGACATCGAGACGTGGAAAAACCCGAACGGGCTTACCGACGACGAGCGCCTGATCGTCAAGCGCAACCTCGGCTTCTTCGTCACCGCCGACTCGCTCGCCGCCAACAACATCGTGCTCGGCACCTACCGCCACATCTCGGCGCCCGAGTGCCGGCAGTACCTGCTGCGCCAGGCGTTCGAGGAGGCGATCCACACCCACGCCTACCAGTACATCGTCGAGAGTCTGGGCCTCGACGAAGCCGAGATCTTCAACGCCTATCACGAGATCAAGTCGATCCGCGACAAGGACGAGTTCCTGATCCCGTTCATCGAAGTGCTGACCAACCCGATGTTCAAGACCGGCACGATGGAATCCGATCAGACGCTGCTGCGCAGCCTGATCGTGTTCGCCTGCATCATGGAGGGCCTCTTCTTCTACGTCGGCTTCGTGCAGATCCTGGCCATGGGCCGCCAGAACAAGATGACCGGGTCCTCGGAGCAGTACCAGTACATCCTGCGCGACGAGTCGATGCACTGCAATTTCGGCATTGACTTGATCAACACGATCAAGATGGAAAACCCGCACCTGTGGACGCCGGAGTTCCGCGAGGAAATCCGCGTGCTGATGAAAAAGGGCGTGGACCTCGAATATGCGTACGCCGAGGACACCATGCCGCGCGGCGTGCTCGGCTTGAACGCCACGATGTTCAAGGAGTACCTGCGCTTCATCGCCAACCGCCGCTGCCAGCAGATCGGCGTCGATCCGCTGTTCGACAAGGCCGACAACCCGTTCCCGTGGATGGCCGAGATGATCGATCTCAAGAAGGAGAAGAACTTCTTCGAGACGCGGGTGATCGAGTATCAGACCGGAGGGGCGTTGAGCTGGGATTGAAAGTGATTGTCCAGCTCAAGAACGAGTAGCACCGAGGCCATCGCAACCCAGGTGTGGGTCAATGGCCGCATTGTCTTCGTCGAGCCGACAGACGCCCGCCACATCGGCGGTCCGAAATCCTGAGCGACGAGAATCGGGCATTGTTGCGCGTCATGCGCGACGCGTTCGCTCTTTCGCCGACGCCAGGCTCAATAACCTTCCCAAGCCGTGCACCACCCCTTGGCCGCCACCAGCCCGCCGGCAAGCGCGGCACACGCACCGTCGGCACTGCCCGGCTTGCCCGTGTAGAAGGTGCAGTTGTCGCAGAACGCTGCCGGGTCCTTGCGGTCAGCGGCTTTGCTGGCGTCCGCCTTGTACTTCAGCGCGACCGCTGCCGGGTCGGACTCCTTGATCGTGTCCGCCGCCCCGGCGGTTGCCGCCAGCACGGCGCTGCCGAACGGCGCGACGACCGCACCGGCCGCGATGAATTGAATGATTCTGCGGCGCCGCGAGTCGGCAGAGCGTGTGGGCATGGAGGCTCCTCGAAGGATCGCCTGATACTGTACGCGATTCCGGGCGACGTCGGGCTGCGCGGGGCAGCCGCGCGTGTCGCTTTCGCAACCGGGCGGGGAATCGTAGACTGTATCGAGTCTCCCCATGCGGCTCCGACCCCGTTTCTCCCCATGCGGCTCCGACGCCGATTCTCCATGCCGGAACATTCGCTCCACCACACGCTGACAATGGCAATCGCCTTCGCCATCTGCACCCCCCTGTCCAGCGCCAACGCAGAGGTCTACAAATGCAAGGACGCTGACGGCAAGACGATCTATGGCGACACGCCCTGCGCTGCCGCGGGCAAGCCGATGCGGTTGCCGGATCCCGGCAAGGCGAGCACCACCGACCCGCAGATGTGCGCGCAATTGCTGGACGAGTTGAATCGGCTCGCGGCGGAAGTCGATCGGAACACGCAAAAAGGCCGCACGGAGAGCGCGGCGAGCACCAAGCGCCGGCAAGGGTTGACGCGGCAGTACGAGGCGCGGTGTGTCGGAATAGCTCGTTCCGAACCGAAGCCGAAGTGACTCGCCCACGGCCCGGGTCGCGGCTCCGGCGGCACGGTGTCGGCTGATACCTCCTACCGCTCCCTCCCCGCCTCGTGCCAGGCCTTGCGCACCGGCGAGAGCAGATATTCCATGACGGACCGCCGCCCGATCAGGATCTCGGCATTGGCTTGCATGCCCGCACTCAGCGGAAAGCGCTGGCCATCCATTTCCAGCTGCATGGCGTGGAGCACGACCAGCGCCTTGTAGACCAGCGGCGGGCTCCTCGCGGCGGTGCCGTTGGGCGCGGTGCCGTTGCCGGTGTTGCCATCAGCCGCATCCGCGCTCACGTGCAGGACGGTGCCGTCGACCATGCCGTACTTCTGGAAAGGGTAGGCGGCGAACTTGAGCCTGGCCGTATGCCCGTGGCGCACGAAGCCGATATCGTCGTTCGACACCCAGACTTCGGCACGCAGGACGTCGTGCGCCGGCACCAGCGTGAGCAGCACCGCGCCGGGCTGCACGACCGTGCCGATGGAGTGAGTTGCCAGATCCTTGACCACGCTGTCCTGGCCGGCCTTCAATTCGAGCAGCGCCTGGCGGTGGGTCTGCTTGGCGATCTCCTGCGCCAGCCGGTCGGCGTGGCCGCGGATTTCGTTGCGTTCGGCGTGCAACTGGCGCCGGTAGTCGCTGTCGATCTGGGCGAGTTTCCTTTCGGCTTGCTGCAGGCTCGCCTTGGCTGATGCGATGAGGTGGGCCTGCGTTTTCTGTTCCTGCTCCTTTTCGATGCGCTCGCGTTTCTTGTCGCTGGCCATCAGCGGGCCGGCGAAGCCGTCCCTGGCGAGCTTGTCGAAGGCCTGGTCCTGTGCGACGTAGTGCGGCAGGATTTCGCCGAGCTTGACCTGCACCTGCTCGGCCAATGCGACGTCGTGCCGCGCTTTGACGAGACGGCTGTTCTCTTCGGCGAGGGCGGCCTCGAAGGCACTGCGGTTGGCGCGATACTGGGCGGCGATTTCCCGGGCCAGCTCGGGCGGATCGCCGCTGGCGGGCACATAGGGTCGATCGGCCAGTTCGGCGTCGATGCGCGCGAGCGTGGCGAGTTTGCGCACGTAATCGTTGTCCAGCGACCTGGCATCGGCGTCGGTGATCAGCGCGTCCATGCGCATCAGCACCTGCCCCGCCCGGACCGATTCGCCTTCCCTGACCAGGATCTCCTTGACGATGCCGGACTCGGAGGGCTGCACGATCTTGAGATAGCTCTGCGGGATGAGCTTGCCTTCGGCGACGGCGACGATGTCGAGCTGGCCGACGACGGCCCACACCAGCAGCACCGCGAGCAGGAGGAGCAGCGTCCACAGCACCTTGCGGCCGAGCGGATTGGGCGGCGAGTCCGTCAAGCGCAGGATGGCCGGCGAGAATTCGTGAGTGAGGTCGAGCGCAAGCGCAAGCGATTCGTCACGACCCAACACAGATCTTGTCATCCGTACGGCTCCTCCCGTGCCCGCTGATCAGTGCGTAACCCGGGCGCAGCTGCAAGCCACCCGCGGCTGTTGCGCATCATTACGACAAGCGCTGCGACCCGACCTGCAGGCCGGCCAGCGGGGTCAGCAGCTGCGAAGAAACGCCGAGCCCCGGGCTGGCGAGGACGGCCAGCGCCGGCGTCACGCCGATGCCGGCCAGCGTGCCGTAGAGGCCGTAGTGGCAGGCAAGGTCGCCGCCCATTGCGGCGCTGTCGGAACCGGCCAGCTGGAAGGACGCCAGCGCGCTGGTCAGCGCCCAGTTGGTGAGCGGCGCGTTGGCGGCGCGCGCCTTGTCGAACGCACCGACCAGCCCGCTGAAGTTGAAGTTCTCCACCTTGTTGTCGCGCAGCGGGTCGCTGCCGCCGGGGGCGTAATCGGACATGGCCGCGGCGATCATCTGCAGGTTGACCATGCTGCGCGACGGCTTGGTCGCGTACCAGTCCTTGAAGGTGATCTGGTCGCTCGCGCCCACCTTCAGCACCAGGTCGTTGCTCACCTTGGTGAACGCGAGGTCGGTATAGCGGACGCCGCCACCGAGCGACAGCGTGTCCTGGCCCGAATCGCCGGTGGCCAGCGTATCCTGCCCGTCGCCCTTGTTGAAGAGCACGATGTCGTTCCCGGCGCCGGTGGCGAGCGTGTCGTTGCCCTGCCCGCCCAGAAAGATCTGCGCTCCGGCACCGCCGGTGAGCAGGTCGGCGCCCGCACCGCCGTTGAACAGCGCGGCGCCCGAAGTGTCGGTCAAGGTGTCGTTGCCGGCACCGCCCTCGAGGATGTCAGTGCCGGCACCGCCGTTCAGCGTGTTGTTGGCGCTGTTGCCGCGCAGCAGGTTGGCGAGCGTGTTGCCCGTGCCGTTGATCGCTGCCGTGCCGGTGAGGGTGAGATACTCGACATTGTTCGCCAGCGTGTACGTGACACTCGACTCGACCGCATCGGCGCCCTCGCCGGCGTTTTCGGTGATGACGTCCTTGGCATTGTCGACGACGTAGCTGTCGTCATCGGCCCCGCCCGACATCTTGTCCGCGCCGCCGCCGCCATCGAGCCGGTCGTTGCCGGCGCCGCCCGCCAGCGTGTCATTGCCGATGCCGCCGTCGAGGCGGTCGTTGCCGCCGTTGCCGTTGAGGACATCGTTGCCGGCGAGGCCGCTCAACGTGTCGCTGCCGGCGCCGCCGCTGAGCGTATCGGCACCGCTGGTGCCGGTGAGCGTGACGCCCTGCACCATCTGATCCAGGTCATTGGTGGTCCAGACCGTCCCGTCGCCAAACTGGACCTGCTCGATCTTGTACGGGCGCATCCCGTTGCTCGCCCGGAAGAAATCGCGCAGGTACAGCGCGTCGCCGGTGGTGGTGATGGTCAGGATCAGCGCATTGCCGGAACGCGTGGCCTTGACCTCGGCTGCCGCGACGTTCGAAGCAAAGCGGATGATATCCAGCTTGTCGATGTCGTAGTCGATGTTGTAAACGACATCCTGCCCCGAGCCCTTGCCGAAGAGGTAGGTGTCGTTGCCCTTGTCCCCGTCGAGGTAGTCGTCGCCGGCGCCACCATCGAGGACGTCGTTGCCGTCGCCACCGGAAAGGCTGTCGGTGCCGCCTCCCCCGCGCAGCGTGTCATTGCCGCGCTCGCCCCAAAGGTAGTCGTTGCCCAGGCCGCCGTCGAGAACGTCGTCGGTGCTGTCGTAACCGTAAAGCAGATCGTCGCCCGCGGTGCCAATCGTGACCAGCGCCTTGATGGTTGCCACGTCCCAAAGCGTGCCGCCGGCAAACCTGATCTGCTCGATCGAGTTGTTGCCGTCATAGTCGATGAAGTAGTCCCCAACCACCAACTGGTCGCCGGTGGAGGCGATCGTCAGATACAGACTGCCGACGTTGCGGGTGGCGGTGACGTCGGATGCCGCCACCCCAGGGGCGAACTCGATCATGTCGGTTGCGGCATCACCGGTGATGTCGTGATCGTAGATGGTGTCCGCTCCGTAACCCTCGCCGAATCGATAGGTGTCCGCGCCCGCCCCCCCTTCGATGTAGTCGTCGCCGGCGCCACCATCGAGGACATCGTTGCCGTCGGTCCCAAACAGGACATCGTCGCCGGCGGTAGGCACCCTGGCCAGCGCCGCGACCGTGGCCGGGTCCCAGACCGTGCCGTCGGCAAATCTGATCTGCTCGACCTGGTAACTGTTCAGGCCGTCATCGCTGACGAAATCCTTCTTGAAGTATCCCCACACCATCAACTGATCTCCGGTGGAGGTGATGGTGAGATACAGATGGCCACTGCGGTCGCGCGTAGCTCGGACGGCGGAAACGGCCACCCCGGCTGAGAACTCGATGACATCGGTCTTGGGGACGCCGGGAACATAGTTCCAGTCGAGGTTATGGATGGTGTCGTGCCCCGAACCCTGTCCGAAGATATAGGTGTCCGATCCACCTCCACCATCGACCGAGTCATTCCCCGGACCGCCGTCGAGCCGATCGTTGCCGCCGTAGCCGTAGAGAATGTCGTTGCCATCGAACCCGTTGAGCGTGTCGCTCCCGGGCCCGCCGTACATCTGGTCAGAAGCATTCGTGCCATTGATGGTCACACCATCCGCAACCGCGATGGCGAAATCGTCGGACGCGGTCAGGTATCCCGGATCCCTGGCCACTACGCGCACGCTGATGGTGCCCGGGCTGGTCGGCGTGCCGCTGAAGCCTCCCGTCGCCGGATCGAAAGCGAGCCATGACGGCAATGCGCTGCCGTCCGCCAGCGTGGCGCTGTAGGCGAGCGTATCGCCGGCATCAGGGTCGGCAAATGCAGTGGCCGGTACCGTAAAGGTGAAGGCCGAACCTCGACCGGCTGTTTGATCCTGCAGTGGTGCCGCCACCACCGGAGCGCGGTTCGGCTCGGCCACGTTCAGGTTCACGTATTCGCCGGACGCCTTGCCGTAGTTGTCGGTGCCCCACAGAATGAACTGAAGGCTGCCGACGTTGCCGGCGTCGGGCGTGCCGGTCAACGTGCGCGTCGCGGCATCGAAAGCGAGCCAGGCCGGCACGGCGGATCCGTCCTGCATTTTCACGGTGTAGAGGATCGAATCCCCGGCATCGGGATCGGTGATGGTGCCGGCCGGAACGGTATAGGTGAATGCGTCGCCGGCACGCGCCTGCAGCATTGGCGGACCGCTGTTCACCGTCGGCGCCTGATTGCTCGCGGCACGATCCACGGCTGCCTGGATCAATGCCTGGTCCCACACGACGCCATTGGCGAATTCGATACGGTCGATCTTGTGATCCGAGACCGCGGCGCCGTTGACGGTGTTCGCCCCGTAGTAATCGACCACCGACACCGCGTCGGTTGCGCCCTTGAGCTTGATGATCGCATTGTTGCCGGAACGAAACGCCACCACATCGGCATCCGTAATGCCGGTACCGAAACGCAAGGTGTCGGTCGCGCCCAGCAGGTCGGTGCTGTCGACGGCGTCCTGCCCATCGCCGCGGCTGAACACGTAGACGTCGTTGCCGGCATCACCGAACAGATAGTCGTTGCCCTGGCCCCCGGTGAGGATGTTGTTGCCGGCATTGCCGAACAAGCCGTTGTCGAGCGTGTTGCCGGTCAAGGCAAGATGGGCGGTCCCGCCGTCGGCGGCCAGGCGCTCCACATTGTCGGGCAGCGCGTAGCTCACCTTGCTGCGCACAAAATCATCGCCTTGAGCTGCCAGCTCGACGATCGCGTCACCGGCGTTGTCGACTTCGTAGTAGTCGTCGCCGGCACCACCGACAAGGGTATCGGCACCAACGCCGCCAATCAGGATGTCGTTGCCACCCATTCCGACCAACCGGTTCGCGCCATCGCTGCCGAAAAGCGTGTTGTCCTGGTCGTTGCCCGTGGCTTCGGTGGCGTCGGTGCCCGTCAGCGCAAGGCGTTCCACGTTGTCCGGCAGGAAGAGGCTGATCGAGCTGACGACGCTGTCGTCGCCTTCTCCTGCCGCCTCCACAACCACATCGCCTGGATCGTCCACGAGGTAGGTATCGTTGCCGGCGCCGCCCTCCATGTAGTCGGCCTCGGTGCCGCCGTCCAACACGTCATTGCCCTCGCCACCGATCAGCGTGTCATCCTTTCCGCCACCCGCCAGAACGTCGTCGCCATTGCCGCCGTCCAGGTAATCGCTGCCGTGGAACTCGGCCGCCAGTTCGTTCGTG
>Ga0315276_10002740_pt1 | contig 16119 bp, 21 predicted proteins | sample YL17G05_0_MG_FD_204542 | JGI IMG/M metagenome (GOLD analysis project Ga0315276, IMG submission 204542) | Sediment microbial communities from Yellowstone Lake, YNP, Wyoming, USA - YL17G05_0 | ecosystem: Environmental > Aquatic > Freshwater > Lake > Sediment | place: USA: Wyoming | collected... | reverse complement strand
TATCATAAGGAAGCCAGGAATACAGGAGAATTCAAATTGCTTTTTTCATGCCTTCCTGCATTCCTTATCATAAGGAAGCCAGGAATACAGGAGAATTCAAATTGCTTTTTTCATGCCTTCCTACATTCCTTATCATAAGGAAGCCAGGAATACAGGAATTTATTTATGAATAACCCTTTTTACTTCCAGCACGGGCTTCGAAAAATTGATAAGCAGCCCATGTTCCTTTCCCAAGGCCTTAAGATAGGATCTCACAATCGCGAAATGGATGTCCTCGATATTTTTTACCGCCTTCAACTCAACCACAATCGTATCATTCACTATGAGATCGAGTCTATGTCTTCCAACTTCAAAACCATCATATTTGATGACAACTTCTTGTTGTCTTTCAACCTGAAGATTCCGTTTCTGCAATTGGATGATAAAGGCATTTTCATAGATCGATTCTAAAAAACCAGGTCCCAATCTTTTGTGAACTTCGATGGCACACCCGATGATCTGTTCGGTCAGTTTTTCATGTTCGAGCCCTTTTCCTGCATTCATGGCTTCCTTAGCGACAATTTTTGTTCCTTATTTCCTTCCTCAGTTCAAGATTTTCTCTTTGAATTCGAAGGATTTCTCTCCGGAGGGAAACAATTTGGAGCGCAATAAATCCAAAAGAGAGTATCTGAATTCCGCCTAAAATCAATAAGATAGCAAATGTTATCAAAGGCCTTCCAGGAGTTAATGTTCCTAAGAATCTCAAATAAGCAACATATATCCCCATCAAGAGCCCCATTCCAAGCGTAAGAAGACCGAGAAAGCCGAATAGCATCATCGGTTTTTCAAAAGCAGAAAAAACGAGGTGAGAGATAGTGGTCTTTCTGAACTTAAATTTCGATTTCCCCCTTTTTCGGCCAGTTAGTATTGCAGGAATCTCTTTAACACGATATCCAAGAGCCAATGCCTTAGATAGAATTTCGAGATGGATCTCTTTCCCTTCGGATTCGAGTTCAAGAGACTCGAGGACCCTTCTCCGATAGGCGCGGAAGATTCCAGTGGAAGTGTAAATCCGGTTGGGCATTGCGAATCTGAGAATCTTGTTCCCCAATCTGCTGATCCACAGGCGAAGAAACGGGACATTTTGGACTCCCCCACCTGGCATATAGGGAGAGGCAAGAACGAAATCGACATCCTGTTCGGTTCTTAATGTTCTCATAAAATCAAGGATGTAGCGGGGATCATAACTCAAATCAGCGTCAATCGATACAACGATCTCCCCCTTTGATTCCTTAAACCCTGTCCGAAGAGCCATGCCCCGGCCGATATTCTTCGAATGAGAAACGATCCTTACCCTTCCATTTTGTGCGGCTACTTTTTCCAAAATTTCCAGAGTATTATCGAGACTTCCATCATTTACTGCAATAATCTCGTAAGTCCCCTGAAAAGAGGCCAGTCCTTCCTCAACCCGCCGGAGGGTAGTTTCTACGTTCTCCGCTTCATTGAACATCGGAATGATAATGGATAAGTCCATACCCAAACGTATTATTTGCTGCTCTGGATACTTTCCTTGACAGTTGCATAACTTTCGCAGGGAGGTAAGCTTCTAAGGCTTTGCAAAGCGGTCATTCATGAGATTTATGGGTAACAAGACGTTTTCACCCAGGGTGAGTTCTGAAAAGGGCTTGAAACCTCTGGAGCCATACGTTAAAAGGTTACGCTTCAAAGCCTTTTCCGCCCACCTCCCTGCTCTTTATGCGGCGTTTTTAATGCAATGTTAAGGTAACCTCTGCCTGAATAGAATTGACAGCATGGGATTGGAGGGGAGAGAATAGGAAGGGAAGTAAGGGTTTTGAGTATTGCGTTTTTGAAATGATCGAGTTAAAGAAAAAGCCTGAGGTCAATGAGGTAACCTCCTCTCTGCAAACAAGGAGAGAGGGTCTCATCATTGGATAGAATAGGGGAAAAATAAGTATGAAGTTATCCTTTAGAAGTTTCCTTCCTCTGCTCATCGGATCGGGTATTGCCCTGATCGTTTATTTCTCTGTGGGGTGGTGGGGCTTCCTCTTCCTTGGATTTTGGGTTGGCGGGTGGATCACAGTAGGGAGTTTAGTGGCCTCCCATCGAAAGGGATTGAAACGTGATTTAGGAAGAAGAATTTCCATCCTCATCGTTGGCTTGACCCTGATGGTCTTTCTGGGTGTGATAGAACATGAAAACCTCCAGCTCGAAGAGAATATCTTTTACCTGGCCTACTTCCTTGCCGGAGGTGCTTTTACCAGAGTCCTTATTCATTATTCAGTCGCCAAGGTTTTCGGTCCTCTTCTCTTTCGCCGGGGATTCTGTGGGTGGGCCTGCTGGACAGCCGGACTCCTGGAATGGCTGCCGATCAAGGCCAATCGGCCCATCCCTAAGAAATGGACCTACCTCCGTTGGCCGGTGCTCATCCTTTCTTTGTTGATACCTTTGATGTTCCTTTATACCGGATACGATTATAGGACCCTCCACATCGACAAGGCTTTCGGGAAATGGGGGCAATTTCGTTGGTTTTTGGTCAGCAATGCCCTTTATTTTGCCAGTGCCATCATCCTCGCCTACCTCTTCCAAAAAAAGAGGGCCTTCTGCAAAATTCTTTGTCCGGTCTCTCTTATCATGAAAGTCCCTGCGACAATTGGAGTAATACGGAAAAGACCTTCCGGAGAAGAATGCAATGAATGCGGCGCCTGCAATAAGGTCTGTCCGATGGATATCGATGTGATGAGTTATATCCGTCATGGGAATAGGATCAATTCCACCGAATGCATCCTCTGCAACTGCTGTAAGAATGTCTGCCCTGCCAACGCCATTGATTAATGATAAAATCTTGGAGGACACTTGATAATGGACTCGTTCGAAATTATTATTATTAGTAGAAAACTATGATGAGAAAGGAGAACGGATTATGGGACTGAAAGGATCGAAAACTGAAAAAAACCTCTTGATGGCATTTGCAGGAGAAGCGCAGGCGAGGAACCGTTATACGTATTTCGGCAGTGAGGCGAGGAAGGAGGGCTATATCCAGATTGCGGACATCTTCGAGGAGACGGCAAATCAAGAAAAAGAACATGCGAAGCGGTTTTTTAAATTCCTCGAGGGAGGTGAAGTGGAGATCCAGACCACTTTTCCAGCCGGAGTTATCGGAACAACAGCTTCGAACCTTAAGGCCGCTGCTGCTGGAGAACACCACGAGTGGACGAATCTGTATCCATCTTTTGCCAAAGTTGCAGAAAAAGAAGGTTTTGAAAATATTTCAAAGGTCTTTGAGGATATTTCTATCGCTGAAAAGCAACACGAAAAACGGTACCTCGGGCTCCTCGCCAATGTCGAGGCTGGCAAAGTCTTCAAAAAAGACAAACCAGTAGTCTGGCGTTGTCGGAACTGTGGCTATCTCCATGAAGGCAAAGAGGCCCCACAAACCTGTCCTGCTTGCGCTCATCCACAGGCCTATTTCGAAGTGCTGGCCGAGAACTGGTAGACCGAAAACAAAAATTCGAAATTCGAAGCACGAAACAGATTCAAATGAATGGATTCAAAACCAACCATACTTAAAATTTCCCAAATATACCCCCTCCCCCTTTCGATGGGGGAGGGTGAGGGTGGGGGTGGACAAGACAATTTGGTCCCCCCTCCCCCTTCATCCCCTGAAGGTGTGAAAAAATTGCTTTGGTCAACCTTTGTCCCGAAAGGACGAGTGAATTTCCAAAACTTTAGAATGCGCTCGTTGAGGTTAAGGGTCACCCGCCACGGCAATAAAGATACGTGGTTAAGCGAGCTTACGGCACAGTGGTTCAATTTCCAAAGGTTGCGCTCTAAAGCTTCTCCAATCCACCCGTTCTTTCCATTTGAACGATGTTCCCGATTTTTTCACACCTCCCCTCCCACGAGGAGATTTTTGGGAGGCATATTGGGAAATTTACATTTGGGATTTGTTTCGCCTGCCTGCGCGTAGTTCCGCCTTGCGGGACGAAGGCAGGGATTTCGATATTCGAATTTCGGATTTCTGCATAGAGAGGAGGCTTCCATGAAAGAACGAACAGGAATCATCGCAATGAAAGGAAATCCACTCACCTTGGTTGGAGAGGAAGTGAAGGTTGGAAATCCGGCACCCGACTTCATCGTCCTTGACAACAATCTTTCCCCGGTGAAGTTTTCGTCATACCGCGGCAAGATCTGCATCATTTCGTCTGTCCCTTCGCTTGACACTCCAGTCTGTGATATCGAGACAAGGAAATTCAATGAAGAGGCTGGCCGCTTGGGTGAAGACGTTGTGATCCTGACCATCAGCATGGACCTTCCGTTTGCGCAGAAACGCTGGTGTGCCGCGGCCGGTGTCAATAGAGTTCAAACATTGTCCGACCACCGCGATGCCTCCTTTGGCACCTCCTATGGCGTCCTGATTAAGGAGCTAAGGTTACTGGCGAGGGCTGTCTTTCTCGTGGATCGAAAAGGCATCCTTCAATATGTCCAGTTGGTAAAGGAGATCTCAAAGGAACCAGATTATGAAGAAGTGTTGAATGCATTAAAAAAATTCTCATGAAAGGAGATGAAAAGATGAGAAAGTTTTTTGCCTCTTCACTCGCCATTTCCCTCTTGCTCTTAGGACCTGCCTTTTCTCTGTCGGCCGCTGAAAAACCCCCTGAAAAAGGCGGGGTATTGCCGATGATCAACCTCCCCATTCCAAAAAGTCCTGATGAGAAAAGCTACCTGGGCCTATCTGGCGATGGGTTTTTCAGAATACCAAAGATCAAGACCAAAGTGGTGATCATCGAAATTTTTAGCATGTACTGCCCTTACTGCCAGAAGGATGCGCCCCGGATCAACGAACTCTACCAAATGATTGAAAAGGATTCGGATTTGAGAACTAAAATTAAGGTGATCGGTATTGGCGCAGGGAACTCTTCCTATGAAGTTTCCATATTCAAAAAGACATATGCTGTTCCTTTTCCTCTCTTTCCGGATAAGGATTTCACCATCCATAAGGCTTTAGGAGAGGTCAGAACCCCGTACTTTATCGGCGTCAAAATCAATGACGATGGGACACACCAAATCATTCATACCCAATTGGGTGACTTTCAGGGGGCTGAACCATTTCTGGAGCTGATACTCAAAGCTTCCGGATTAAGGTAGGAGGCTGATGAAAAATATCCATCTGTCCCGCGTTTCGCGGGATTACCCTCTTTTTGATTTTGGATTTCAGAATTTGGATTTAGGAATTTTCAATCTGCAATCCGCAATTTGCAATCTGAAATCACCTACTAGGAGGATTCGCCATGAAGAAAAGAAGATTAGCCAATCTCATCTTGATTATCGTAGTTCTATCAGTTTCCACTTATACCTCCATGGCCTATGGCCTTTCAGAAGCATTTAAGGAAAATATTTATCAGGTGGGGACGCTCAAGCCGGTTGACAGCGTTCTCAAGGTGAAGGTCGGGGATCGAGCCCCTAACTTCACCCTTTCTGCCGTTTCGGGGGAGAAGGTCTCTCTGAGCCAGTACCGGGGGGAAAAGAATGTTGTTCTCTCCTTTGTTCCCGCAGCCTGGACACCCGTCTGTTCCGATCAGTGGCCGGGTTATAACATTGTGAAAGATATTTTTGACCAAAACGATGCCATACTGCTCGGGATCACCGTCGACAACATCCCTACCCTTTTTGCATGGACCAACCAGATGGGTAAGTTATGGTTTCCCATACTCTCTGACTTCTGGCCCCATGGAGCGGTTGCGAAAAAGTATGGGGTCTTGCGTTCCAATGGTGTTTCCGAAAGGGCCCTTTTCGTTATCGATAAGAAGGGGATCATTCGTTATATCGACGTCCACGATATCAATAAGAGACCTCCCCTTGAGGATCTTGTGAACGAATTGGAAAAACTAAATAAACGATGAACAATGAACTATGACCAACAAATAAGGACAATGTACAATAAACAATGGACAATGAACAAAAGAAGACGAATCGAAAGGAATCGTTATTCCGATTTAGGAAGTGGCCGGTTCATCAGGCGGCTAAATCTTTCAGAAAGAGGATTAGGGACCTGGAAAAAAGGCTGCCTGAGAGTGAGAGATATCTCTTAAGGGACCAGATTTCACGGGCGGCGGATTCGATTTGTCTGAACATCGCAGAAGGGTCGAATAAATTATCGGTTCCCCTCACCCTTCCCCTCTCCCCTTGAAGGGGAGAGGGAGGGGGTGAGGGGCCAATTTCAAGAGAATTAATGCGTTTACATTAGTAAGTATTTGAATAACTCTGAAACTTCATTAGAGGAAGTAGTTTGCTGTTTAGATTTAATTTTGGAGGATGGATGTATCACAAAGGATGAGTTTGACGAATATCTCAAAGAGGGTGAAACATTAGGGGCACAATTGATCGCATTTGGGAAAAAGGTACGAAAAGAAGGAACTCGTGTTTAAGAGTTCATCGTTCATCGTTCATCGTCTATCGTTAATTTTTATGCAAAAAAGAATCCTCGGCAAAACGGATTGGAAAATCTCTACCATTGGGTTCGGAGCAATTAAGTTACCCCAACTTAGCCAGAAAGAATGTGATTCTCTCCTCAACCGGGCCATCGACCTCGGGGTCAACTTTGTGGACACGGCTGACTGCTATGGTGACAGTGAGGAAAAGATCGGAAGGGCTTTGAACAGGAGACGGGAGGAATTTTATCTATCTACTAAGATTGACGAGCGAGATGGCCCAGGAGTTTTGAAAAAATTAGAGCGTTGCCTCCGACGGCTCAAAACTGATTGGATCGACCTCGTCCTATTTCACGATGTGCGGGGCTCCGATTATGAGAGGATCTTTGAGAAAGACGGCCTTGACGTCTTGGAGAAGGCAAGAGGGCAAGGTAAAATCTTCCAGATTGGAATTAGCATTCATCAATCTACCTCTATGATGAAGAAAGCAATCGATTCCGGGGTATTTTCGGTCCTCATGGTCGCCTATAGTGCCATCGACGAGGATCGCTTGGCCGCAGACCTCATCCCCATGGCCCATAAAAAGGGAGTGGGCGTGATCGCCATGAAACCTCTCGCAGGTGGGAAGCTGAGCGAATCTTTGAAAGGATGGGACCGTAAATATTTTAAAGGCGAATCTCCGGCTCAGATTTCCCTCCGGTATGTCCTCACCAATCCTCATGTCACGTGTGCCATTCCCGGGATGACCAATTTGAAAGAGTTAGAGGAAAATATAAAGGTAGCAGAAGACCCCAAGGATTTAACTCCGGAAGAGATTGGTCTGTTCATGGATTGGGTGGGGGAAGTGGGAAAAGGGTTCTGCAGAAATTGTGGCTATTGTCTTCCGTGTCCCGAAGAAATTCCCATCCCCGACATCTTTCGGTTCGAGGGTTACTATGAACGATATGGAATGAAGAGATGGGCCATAGAACAATATCGCCTCCTTCCAGTGAAGGCAGGGCATTGCTCTGCTTGCGAAGAATGTGTCCCTCGCTGCCCCTACGGAGTGGCCATCCCAAAACGCCTCCGGGAGGCCCACCAAATTTTAGCAGTTTCTTAGTCGTAAAGATTAATAGAAAAAAGGGGACGTTGGTTCTAAAACAACCTGAAATCGGTTGGCCATTTTTAAAGAAGCGGCAAATATGGAGAAATACTTTAAAATGTTTTAGAACCTACGTCCCCTTAATTCAGGCCGGTAAGAGTGGCGACATAGACTTCTCAGAGTATGTCGGGAGGGGTCCTGTTTTTGAACCTCTGCGTGATACAGCATTCTTCAAGAAAGCAACGGTAGAGGGCGGAACTATCGCTTGGCCAAATGGCGCTGACATAGCTCCCGAAACGCTGTACGAAAAAATAAGCTGCCAACAAGGCGGTACACTGGATGCGCAAAATACCGCGCCCCGGTGAGCTTTGCGTTATGTATAAATAAAAAAATAAGAGGGAGGAAGCTCCTCACTCAGAAAGGAGGTCGATCTTATGTTGAAACACCTTTTGAGTGAGGCCTACCTCTGAAATCGATCCCAGAGAGGATACACCATTGTAACTCTTGGTCAGACAAACAATGGTCCCTTGAAGGCAATCGAAGACGGAGGGTAGCTGGCTTGGCCTCAAAGAATTGACCAATCTTTGAGACACCCAAGCCCAGGCCTCCCCCATTATTTTTACTATCTACGTTCATGCAAAACCCAAATAAACGGAATACAAAACCATACATAACCTGTCAATCAAGGCGATGGGTGATAGCCCGTCACTATTTGCGGAGCCCCTTGCCCCCACGCCTTATTTCTATCGTTAGGCAGGCAACACTCAATGAAAGGAGGAAGACATGGCTTTTTGGAACTTAGGCACCTTACAATTGGAAGAGTTCAGGCCGGGTATTATGAGCAAGGCAGAAATTGGGGATAACTTGATTATGGTGTGCATGCAAATAGGTCAGGGAAAGGAAGATACTGGACACGAACATTCCTTTGACCAGTGCGGTATTGTCCTAGAAGGCCAAATAGAGATGTTTGTAGGTCAAGAGCGCCAATTACTAAATGCGAATGAGTGCTATTTTATACCTTCAGGCGAGCGCCATGGTTGGAAGACTTTCGATAAACCAGTCAAGGTTTTGGATATATCCCTAAAACAACCCCGAGGATGAGTTTATTCCCAAGTCAGGAAGAGAGCAAATGAAATTTCTCGTTGCTTATTAAGGAGAAATAGAGGGGTCAACCCTTGAGAGAGGACACATTGGAAAAGGAAAAACATAACTTGCCCAACATCCGGGGGGACGTAGTTGAAAAATAGCACTTTAGAGGTGTATAAATGTATGGTAGTGATTCGTCAGGTACTATATTATGGGAATAAGAACATTGCATCAAGGAGTGCCAACAGTTGCATCGAGAGAGGATGATGATTATTTACTTTCGAGCCAGCAGAAGGAGCGCTTTTTAAAAAATTGACTTTTCCTACAGGCTCGTTAGGCGAATATCAACTCTAAAGGAGGATGTGATGCCCCTTTCATCAGAGGAAAGAGAACAATTAGCAAATGCGAAGTTTCTACTCGAAAATCCTAGTCTCGCCGTAAAGATCACAGACGCTATCGGAACTCCAATCAAAAAAGGATTTGGGCTGCTACCAGCGGGATGGCAGACGTCAATTCAAAAAGCTACAAACAAAGCACTTATGGGTGCTCTAAACGTTGCAGTTGGAACTATGGATAATAAGAAAAGTAACACATCTTCCCCAAAGCTTCATAAAGGCCTCGTTGCATTGTCTGGCGCAGCAGGAGGTGCTTTTGGTTTGCCTGCTTTAGCTATCGAACTTCCGGTCTCAACTACAATTATGCTCAGATCTATAGCAGATATTGCTCGATCACACGACGAAGAAATATCTAAGATTGAGGTAAGAATTGCGTGCCTCCAGGTCTTCGCTCTAGGGGGTTCGTCTGCTTCTGACAATTCTTCAGATATTGGTTACTACAGCGTTCGAGCTCTTCTTGCTCGCTCCGTATCGGAAGCAGCACAATACATTGTCGAGAAAGGGATTGCTGAAGAAGGCGCCCCTGCAATCGTTCGACTCATAACAAAGATTGCCGCACGATTCAGCATACCGGTTTCTGAAAAAACGGCTGCACAATCCGTTCCAGTCATTGGTGCTTTTGGGGGTGCGCTGATAAACACAATGTTCATTGATCATTTTCAAGGTATCAGTGAAGGCCACTTTACTGTACGCCAACTTGAAAGGAAATACGGCTTTGAAGTTGTTAAGAAGACTTACGAACAGTTGCCATGAAACTATTTATCACGCATAAGAGAGTAGACCATGCGATTACCGCCTAACAACCGCATCAACTCGGACTGGCAATTCCGCTGCGCTCCACTGCCAGCCGGTTATGCGGAGCGTTAGCAAAGAAACATGGAGATGCAGAAGGACATATGATTCTCAAGCTATTCATACGGGTAGTAGCCGCCATGATTCTTTCTGGCTGCAATATTCAGTATAGGCTCCTCTATTATCCCAGTTCATCCTTACCTTCTGAAGAATCACTCAGGGCAGATAATATCAAACCCTGGCAGTCTTCCATAACTGATTATCGTGGCTTTATCGCTGCGAACGAAGTAGGCCACACAAATGGTACGATAATTGCTTTCCATGGGAATGGAGGTACCGCTGCCGACAGAGCATTCTATGTGAAGGCACTTGGTACTCTAGGGTATCGCGTTATACTTGCCGAATACCCGAGGTACGGAGGCCGAAAGGGAGAATTGGGGGAAAAGGCATTTGTCAATGATGCGAGCGAAACAGTACGTCTTGCGTTCGTAAAATACGGAGAACCGCTGTTTGTTTTGGGAGAGTCCTTGGGCTGTGGCGTTGCAGCGGCAGTTGCCAAAGAAACATCAGTCAAAATCGATGGGATACTTCTCATAACTCCCTGGGACACACTTGCATCCGTTGCTCAATCGAAATTCCCCTTTCTTCCGGTTCAGTTGCTTCTGAAAGACAGGTATGATAACGTCGGCAACCTCAAGTCATTTAAGGGGCGAATCGCTGTGGTGGGAGCAGGACGAGACGAGGTGATTCCGATAAGACACGCTAATGATTTGTATAATTCGCTAACCGGCGCGGCGAAGAGGATGTGGACAATTGAAGCGGCCGGACATAATAATTGGCTCATGTTCATAAACACGACGTGGTGGAAGGGTGTGATGGATTTCGTCAGCAACAACGACAAGGGAGTGGCCGACACAAAGAAGAAAACGTAGACTGCTAACAAGCGGCTCCACCGGATCGCCGGGGAAACCGGCTCCCGGAAACTGGGGGACGGGAAACTGGGGGGACGTAGTTGAAAAATAGCACTTTAGAGGTGTATAAATGTATGGGAGTGATTCGTCAGGTACTATATTATGGGAATAAGAACATTGCATCAAGGAGTGCAAACAGTTGCATCGAGAGAGGAGGATGATGATTACTTACTTTCGAGCCAGCAGAAGGAGCGTTTTTTAAAAAACTGACTTTTTCTACAGACTCGTTAGCCCAAATCGTAATTGATCTCAGGGCAATAGAAAAATGACTTGACAAGGTATTCTATTTGGGGTATTTTTGGAGTATGAAAGTCAAGACATCTATAACCTTGTCTGAAGATCTACTGAAAGCTATCGATAAATATACAGGAGAATACAAAAACCGGTCCGAATTCATCGAAGAAGCTGTGCGGACTTTTATTATACAATTGATCCAGAGGCAGCAAGATGCCAGAGACCTTGAGATAATCAATCAGCATGCGGATTATCTAAACCGAGAAGCAGCAGATGTTCTTACCTATCAGGTCGATCTGTGAAACGTGGTGATTTGTATCGTGTTGCTAACCCTTCAGCCAAGGATCCGAAAAAATCCAGAGTATTTGTTATTGTAAGCCGCCAAGTTCTCATCAATTCTCGCTTTTCCACGGCAATTTGCGCCCCGATTTATTCAACTCACGACGGTCTTTCCACTCAAGTACTGGTTGGTGTGGATGAGGGATTAAAGCACGATAGTAGTATTCACTGCGATGAGCTTATCAGTTTGCCTAAGTCGCTTCTAACCAACTTTGTCGGATCGCTCTCTCTAAAAAAAATTGAAGAGCTCAATAGGGCTCTAAGCATAGCCTTGGATATTCGAGATTTAAAGGGCTAACGAGTCGCTGAACTGGAGGGCGGGGTGGCGGTGAATTACAAGGGTTCAAACGGCGCTGGTTTTGAGGCGGATCTCAGTCTCCACTATTTTAGATCTTGATGATTTCGCCCCCGATCTTCTCTCCGACATGTAGGATACCGAGAGTGCCCCGATGAATAAAAGAACGGGTTGCCGAACCAGGATTAAAAAGTAAAATATTTTTTACCAGATGATTGGCCGGGGTATGGGTATGGCCATATACAATCGTATCGACTTCATCAAATTCTTCTCTGACTCGTGACTCTATCCCAAATGGGGATCCACCTCCATGAATCAGACCGATCTTAAATCCACCCAGTTCGATAATTCTCTTTCCAGGAAAGGCCTTTCGAATCTCATGGGAATCCATATTGCCACAGACAGCAATCAGTTCTTTCTGACTCGCAAGATACTCCACAATGCTCCAATCGACAAAGTCCCCCGCATGGAGAATCTTATCCACTCCCTTGAAATGGGTTTCGATGATCGTTTTGAATTCTGCGTGAGGTTCTTTCAAATGGGTATCCGAAAGCACACCGATCTTCATATTACCGTGCTCCGTTTCTCGTGATCCGTATAGAAATCTATTCCGGAATTAAAGAGTTAAAAAAATATTCTTTACTTTCTCAACCTTAACCTTAACCTTAACCTTGACCTTGACCTTGACCTTATCTATTTCCCCAATTCCACGATGGAGTAATAGATTCCGACCGCCACCTTTCTCATAAATTCGAAATCAAGTGTCTCCACCGTATCGGAAGGAAGATGGTAATTTGGGTTCCTTAAGAATGCAGTGTCCGTGACCATGAGCGCCGGAAAACCCTGTTCCCAAAAAGAGCTGTGATCACTCAGTCTCGCTTCCTCCATCCCCTCCCCATTTCCGGGGACGAGGAGGAATTCTGAAGAGAGTTGGGGGATATAGGTCCTAAAAGACCGGTAAACCCTCTCCAATAATGCCTTTGACCGCTCATTTCCGACAATGGCGATGAAATCGCCCACATTGGGATAATGTTTGGGGTTGAGGTACGGAGGATAATCCTGCCTGGAGTTAGTGAAACCGACCATCTCTAAGGAAATCATTCCTATGATCTTCTCCCCTCCCCTTCTCGCCCTCTCTGCATAATGAGCGCTTCCGATATATCCATATTCCTCGAGACCGAAGGCAATCAACTTCACAGTTGGACCGAAAGGGACGGCTTGAATATTTCTCCCCACTTCAAGTAGAACGGCAACAGCGCTGGCATTGTCGTCGGCCCCGGGAGATCCAGGAACGGTATCATAATGAGCTCCTAAGATTAAAACCCTGTCCGAAGAGGTTCTCCCCTTTTTTTCTGCCACAATATTTTTATAAGATCTCCCTTCCCATTGAAAGGAATCTTCTTTCACCTCCAGCCCAACCTTCAGAAATTCTCTCTCAATATATTGAGCAGCCTGCTCCAACTCGAGAGATCGATCATAAGGATTCCGATCAAAATGGAGATTCTTCACATGCCCGACGAGATTTTCTAACAGAATGGGGTCATTCATGCCAAACGTCCTGCTATCCCCTGCCAGAAAGAGGGGCAAAAGAAATAGAGACAAAAATGTGAAAGAACACCTTTGAAATCTCATGACACTGCAATAGTTGAACTTATGTTATTTAAAAATAAATCCTCTGTCAATGTGGAGCTCTTTGCTGATGGAGCAGGAATTGTTCTAACTGGTCAATTACAATTCATTTTCATTTTTCTTTTGATTTGATTTATAATTGAATAGGTGATAAGGGTGGTCATTGGTCGGAAGAAGAAGGCTCTTGTCCATATTGCCAAGGGAGACCTTCATCTCGATGATGAGTCCTATCGCCAGATCCTTAAAGGGGTGGCAGGGGTGGAGAGTTCAACGCAATTGACGAGGGAAGGATTTGAAAAGGTCATGAAGCGGTTTCAAGAGATGGGCTTCAAAGGTCTCCTTCCCCATCCCTATCAGCCTGTGCCAAAAGGCCGACTCATTCCCTCCGGCAGTCTCCAAGGCCTCGAACCCATCACCTCGAGCCAACAGGATTTCGTCTCTTATCTTTTAGAGAAATTGGACTGGGACGATGGGCATTTCCATGCCTTCTGTCAACGGATCCTAAAAAGACCGGATCCCCTCACCAAGCGGGACGGTCAAAAGATCATCATCGGTTTGATGGCGATATTAAGAAAAAAAGCAATTTCCCCCGCCCCTCCCTCCCCTGAGGGTGTGTCGTAATGATCAAGGAGGGTAGATTCTGGCGGAATCCCGCCGTGGCGGGATCAGGCTCCTCAGCTTTAGAATGCGGTCGTTTAAAGTTATGGGTAATCGGCCTTCTTCGAAATGGGATTCTTTTCATGGGCTTGGAGCCCTGAGGCTGAGCAATGAAAGGTTCCCGCCCTGCCTTCGCCGAAGCGGCTACGCGCAGGCAGGTCTAAAGCTTCGTCACCCGACCGCCTGTTCCGGGTTGCAACGGAAGTAGTTTATCGTTGATTACAACACAGTCTCCCTGCAAGTGGGGAGGGAAAAAGGAAGGGGAAGAGGAGAAATCCATGGGAAGATATTGGAAGATAGGTTTGGCGGGGGCTTTACTTGTCTCTTTGGTGCTTGTCTCCATTGGTAAGGAGACACCTCCTGCCTTCATTGAAATGGAGGTGAAGGGGATGAAGCTTGATGCCATCGGACAAAATCCAGTGGTCATCCTTGCCGATAAGGATGCTAAAAAGGCCCTCCCCATCTGGATTGGTCTTCTTGAGGCAAATGCGATCGATAGGGAACTAAAAAATATCACCTCCGTCAGACCTATGACGCATGATCTCATCCATTCAATTCTGACACAGACTCAAGTTAAGGTGAAGGAGGTAAAAATTGTCGACTTAAAAGACAATACCTATTATGCAACACTCTATCTAACATTCAACAAGGGTTTAATCGAAGTCGATGCCCGTCCCAGCGATGCTATTATCATCGCATTGAAATCTAAAACTCCGATCTTCGTCTCCGCCAAAATTCTCCGCGACCAGGGAATCGTCCTCGCCAAGAAGGAGGCCTTTGGAGAGCGATATGGGATTCGAATTCAGGAACTCACCCCTTCCTTAGCCTCACACTTTAACTTCAAAGGTTCAAAGGGCGTATTGGTTTCAGAGGTCCTTTCAGGTAGTGCCTCAGAGGCTTCTGGAATCAGAGCAGGGGATATCATTACCCAAATCAACCTCAAAGACGTGGAAAGTGTTCAGGAATTTGAAGAAATCTTTGATACGGTCAAGGCGGGTAGTTCAATCCAAATCTTACTTTTTAGAGATGATAAATTCCAAGAAGTAAATTTGCCCTTAAAACCCTAAACGAATACAAAGGCACTAGATTACCGCACGATCAACTCAGCTGTCGAGGCGTTTCAGGATTGGAACTTTAAGAAACGGAACCCCTTCTTCTTTCAACAAGGTCTCCTGGTCCGGGGTGGCGATCCCTTTGATGTTCCTCTTTTCCGCCTCTCCCCAATGGATTTTAAGAGCCTCCTTGGTGAATTCAGTTCCTACGTCTTCAAAATGCTTATCCAGATAATCCTGCATCAGCCGAAGCGCTCGATAGGGATTGTCGGGATCAACCTCCTCCTTCTTCCTCTCCTTCTTCTTCTCCTCATTCTTTTTTATTGCAAATGGGGAGAAGACCTTTTCCACGTCACTGTCGTTACAGACCGGACAGTTGATGATGGCAGAGGATTTCTGTTCCTCATAGGAGGCACTGTCTCTGAACCAACATTCAAATATGTGTCCGTTTGAACAGATGAGGTCGTATGCGATCATTTTTAAGCTCCGAATTAATCTAACACCTTAACACTTCTCTGACAAGGGGTTTTTCTCATCTTTTTTCCCATTAAGGATGACTAAGATGGAGCATAGGAGAAAGCCAATCAAGGAAACAATGAAGGTCAATTGAAAGGTCCCTGTTAGATCTTTTAAATAACCCCCTATGGTTGTCCCCAGGAATTGTCCGATGCCATGGATCAGAGTAACCAATCCATAAACAGAAGCCCTTTTTTCAACCACCTGATCCCCAACAGATGCCGCAATGATCGTGACAGTTCCTAAAAAGGTCAATCCAAAAAGAAAGGCGGAGAGGGCGAGGAAGGGAGTCTGATGTAATAGGAGAGGAAGAAGAACGGCCAATGAGATCATCCCGTTGTTCCAGAGCAGGGCTTTTCGTCTTCCCAGACGGTCTGAAATAAATCCCCAGATCAATCCACTCCCCGTACACATCCAACCGAAAATGGCCCAGATATCTCCCACGGTTTTTTCTGTAAGTCGAATTTCTTCAACCATGTAGGCAACAAAATAAGTGGCATAGATGTTGTAAGCGAAACCGAAGATGAAATACATTACAAAGATTGTTCGGATGGTGAGCCCATCTCTTCTCACCGGGAAGACAATGGTTTCCATGTCTTCACTGATTTCTAAAGAATGCAGGTTCATTTGGCTGGGCTTCTCTT
>Ga0315276_10002739_pt1 | contig 16119 bp, 18 predicted proteins | sample YL17G05_0_MG_FD_204542 | JGI IMG/M metagenome (GOLD analysis project Ga0315276, IMG submission 204542) | Sediment microbial communities from Yellowstone Lake, YNP, Wyoming, USA - YL17G05_0 | ecosystem: Environmental > Aquatic > Freshwater > Lake > Sediment | place: USA: Wyoming | collected... | reverse complement strand
CCCTGCGAAGGCTGAGGTCGTGGGTTCGAGCCCCCCCAGGCGCGCCAGTGGGCGGTTAGCTCAGCGGTTAGAGCGTCTGTCTTACACACAGAAGGCCACAGGTTCAAATCCTGTACTGCCCACCATCAAAATCACCAGAATTGCTGCCCGATTGCTGCCCAACTCTGTGATTCCACCTGTCACCAAACGTCATTCCGTGGGATGTCATGCCAGAAGGAGTTGCGGCACTACCTTATCGAGCTAGGAGAGGCCCGACCCCTGACTATGTCCTCGGTGTACTGCGGCACGGCATTGAACTGGTATTCACTGGTGCATTGGTGCAGGCCATCAGGGTGAATCTGTCCACAGCCCTTCCTAGAGTGCGCCAGAGGCATGGTGCGTGGTCGAGGTGGTAGAGTTCCCTATCCTTGGCACCATGAGGGGCGGTTCTGGCTCTGTGGCGACCACACGGCAGACGGGAATCCCTGGAGATGGTGCGACGCCATACTCGGTCAGTGACTTTCGAGGATAGCCTCAAGTTCTACAAACCGCCATTATCTTGAGAGTGGATTCATGAGGACATTTTCAGGGTACTTTGAAGCTCTTTTCATCGCCATATGTTGTACCATAGTTGCCAGAGTCAGCTTTGGCTCTGTAGTAGTAGGTGGTGTTTGAGGTCAATCCAGTGAGGCTAAAACTGAATGGTCCGTCAAGTGAAATGACTGGCACTGCTATACCCATGAAATCTTCCAGCTACCATCCTTCTTCACAAGCGGGTACTCCTTGGTCTCCGACTGATTTTCGTAGGTGACTTTGACATCGGCGGTGGCTGACAAACCACTGATAGTGATGTTCTCTACGCTATCAACAGTCACCTCGCCCGTGGCTGCCCTTGCCATCTGGAGCACGGATTGTATCACGCTTGCACCTGCGTTGTTCGTGTCATCAATGTGACCCAGGCAGACCTCCCAGTCCTCAGCATTGTACGCACTGTAGTAGTCCCTTATGGTGTACTCTATGGTCTCTTCTTTAGTGTCGGAGCACCCCCCGACGAGAACTAGTGCGAAGACTGCGATGAGTGCAAAGGCAAGGATGCGTCTGCTCATTCTCATCTCTCCTTTCTCAAAGGACCAGTAATACACATCGGTCAACCTGCTGTCTTGGGACCTTAGTCCCTATTTTGGCGAAGATATCCTCTATTGACCCTCTCTATGATTAGACCAACTGTTATTCCATCAATCCCGTTACGTGTACAAGGATTCCTATCAGAAAGAGGATAGCGATCGTTGCTACCACAGCAATAGCGAATTTCCACAACTTGCCTTTCTTGGCAAAGCGCATAACCAGTATCCCTTCAATCACTATGACTACTGCTAGAAACAGGAAGGCAGGATTCACAGGCCAACGTATCCAATCAAGCATGCTGACACCTTATCACATCTATCTCTCCTTCATCAAATGACCAGTATTCCATGTCTCACAGCCTGTTGTATAGGGACCTTAGCCCCTATTTTTTGGGAAATGGACTTGGCGAGAAGACGGGAAAGAGCTTGAAGTTCTACAAGGCACCCCTAGGATAATGACACAGTCCAAACTGGTATCAGGCATCGTGAATCGAGACGAAGAACACATCGAACTCCTCTATGGTGACCACAACAATCTTGATCCCGAAGACTTCATCCAAGTAGCGCTTGTTGCACCAGGTCCAGGCAAACGCTTCACTGTCCAGTACACTATCGTAGCTGACAACGCAGACGCGAGAAGGATGGTCAAGGAAGTCCAGGATGAGCTTCGATACTACCTTATCGAGCTTGGAGAGCCAGACCCCTGGCTATATGCTCGATATCACTGCGGCACTGCATTGAATTGGTACTCACTGGTGCATTGGGTCTACCACAGCAAGGCGGGCTTGCAACAGATACCGCAGAAATGACAGGGGTGAACATCTCTGTCCACCCCCGTAGAGACTATACCTCTCGGACTATACCTCTCGGTTCGTGTTGTCTTGCTGCTAGTCTTCTCCTGACAGCATAGGCCAATATCCCTGCTCCCAGCGCTGCTCCTATGCCAAGCCCCTACGAACCAATCAACCGATAACATTCTGTGACCCAATTACCAACCCCTGTGATTGTGCCAAGAAGATCATTGGTCTAGAATGCAGCTTGAATGATCTCAAAGCTTTGGATATGGCTCCCTTTGTGGGGCAAGGCTCTACTTGTTCTGGCGATTCTGGCAATTCTCGGGCTCGTTGGCTACTTCATCCTGAAGTTCATAGTACTGGTTGTCATTCTTGTAGGCATCGGCATCTGGGCCTACTTTAGATACAAGCCGAGTCCTGAACCAGTTGACCACGATGGGGCTGGAGATCATCCCAAGAAGATCATTGAGTGGCGGCAACGGTCTGAAACTGAGCCAGAATACCGCTGGATGAATAGGAGGCATGTCATGGAAGTGACCTCAAAGGAACTATCAGCAACAGCCTTGGCCAAAGAACTGAAGAAGAGCCCCCACGACGTACATCAGCACTTATCCACCATGGGGTTGATAATAAGGACTGGTAACACTTGGCAGCTAACACCCGCAGGTCAGTCAAAGGGTGGTTCTTACAGGGAGCACGCGAAATACGGAAGGTATATCGTCTGGCCCGAGTCGCTTCTCGCAGAACTTGATGACGCTGATCAAGACCCGCGACAGAACCTTCTGACGGCAACCTCATTGGGAAAAGCCTTCAACATTCCAAGCACGAGAATGAACCTGATTCTATCTGAACTCGGATGGATAACAAAACCAAACGACATAAAGGGTTGGCAGATTACGGAACCTGGGAAGAGACTCGGCGGCATACAGTCCAACTACAAAGACTCAGGATGCCCGTACGTCCGCTGGCCTGACACTATTGTCAACAACAGAATCTTGATCAGTAGCATTCGTGAATCTAAGGGAGAGGTATCCACCCGCCAAGAAGACAAACCTCAGAACGCCGCCCAGGACGAACTGCAATTTAGAGAGAAATTCCCAGCGCAATTGAGGGCTAAAGATGGACATTACGTGCGATCAAAAGCAGAACTGATTATTGATAACTTCCTATACGAGGCCGAAATTGCCCATGCTTACGAAAGACAGCTTCCTGTCAAAGAGGAGACATACTGCGACTTCTATATTCAGAAAGGCGGTAAGAAGGTATATATCGAATACTGGGGCTACGAATTCGATCCAAAATACCTTGCAAGGAAGCAGAAGAAAATAGAAATCTATAAGAAGTATGGTTTTCAATTGATCGAGCTCACCGACAAGGAAGTAGTATCAAGTCTTGACGATGTACTCCCTAAGAAACTCCGAGAATTCGGCATCGAAACAGAATAGCCCCATTATTGCTTAGGCCTCCAAACAGACCTGACTACTCTGTCCGACGGGTTGCCATACCAGAGCCTATCTCACAGCCCTTCCACGAAGGTGCGCCAGCCGCATCATCTCCCCTGCCGCCAACATTGACTAGGTTATTGCTGACCCGCTCCCCGAAAAGGGGTTATCATCCATCAACCACCTGCCTCAATCTGTCTGTGGCGTGGTCTCTGCACGTTCAGCTATCGTCTAGACCACCGAAGCCCCAGCACAGCGGTGTTGGCAGTAGGGGTGTGGAATTTTCGTACCCCTTTCCCCAATAAAGCCAACAAATCTGGTCAACATTGTCTGGCATATCGTACACCCCCTCAAGCACATGGCTATCATCTTCTGGCCCCAATTTTCCCCACGGATTTTTTTGCTTGTTGACGAAGAATCCACGAAGGTACAAGCCCTACGGCACTCTGCCAGCACACGTATCATCCTCTGTCACCGCCGCCCCCACACCCTCCCTTGGCACACAGAAGAAGCCCCTACCCCCACTAGGGCATGGGTATGTGTCGTCCCACTCTATGGTGCATCCTTCGCAGCATCCCCTTGGTCTCTGATACCTGTTCTATCGCGCCGACTTTCCCAAGGTACTGAAGCCCCGTAATGATCTCTGTGAGGACGGTGGATATCTATCGTGGTTGGGGATGGTGTCAACTCATATTGGCTTGTTGTAGGGCTGCCGCACATCCTTAGTCGGGTTGTTGAAGATAAGGGCATCATGTCGGTGGCCTTGCCGCCAGTCCCCTTGAATATCCTGCCCAGGTCGATGCCATCTTTCCCACCACAACCTCGCCAGACGCTCAGATTAGGGTCTTAGATCGGTGGCGGGTATGGGAGTGCCAGGGGAGCCATCCTACGTAGGAAAAGGGTGGACATCTGCCCTCGAAGATTGACATCATGTGTGAACCCATAGTATTATCCAATGCTGGTTAGCGCAGCGGAGTTCTCAGGGGGGCGAGAGCTTCTCACAAGGGGGGCAAGTGATGTATGGGAGACTACTGTTCTATGCGTCCCGTAGCTGGGTCATCGCGCTTCTGGTTGCGATCACCGTAGTCTGGACCGTTGGAATGGCCATCGCGGGATACATGACTTACAACACTGCGAAGGTGCCTATGGTAGTCGTGAATCAATCAACAAGTCCATGCGGGGCAACCGTTCGCAATAGTCCGGACTTGATTGCACGTACAGCAGACACCCTGATTTCAAGCCCTCAAGCCACGATAGTTTTGCCGACCCAGCAGACGCCTACTGCCAATGAGAACACGACGAGTTTGGGCAGTGGGGCCGTCAGAGCCTCGTTCACGGTAGTCTCCGAATAGGTAGCTCTCTGCCCTGATATCATCATCCAACTTCTTTGAACCATATCATGCCCTGCTTCGCCGCACAGTTATCGCAAAGAATGCGCAGCAAAGCCAGAACCTGTTGACTCTCTCTCTCGGTGGTCCGCACGATCTGGACCTGCACGTAGACATCCCAGGTCTCTATGGCTCCTAGACACTCTTGGCACACCAGCCTCTCCTTGATCCCCGTCTCCCGCACCTCTCCGACAGGCGGCCACCAGGCAATCCAGAAGGCGTAGTGGAAGATACCCTCTTTCTCAAAGTCCAGCAGCGGTAGAGGGATCAGCTTGAGCGCCAAGCCCATTTGTGGCACCTTCCTCATACAGTTTCCGCATACCTGTATTGAAGGCAGGACTTCCAACTCATAATCCTGATCTTCATCAGACAGCTTTCTTGTCTTGGCAATACGTTGCCTTACCACACTGAAAAGATCGCCGCCAGTCTCGACTCCTTTGTCGCAGGAAAAACAAACAGGCACACCAGCAGGTTCATTCATTGTTTCAAACTCCTTATCTGATTGCTTTTACCAGAATGACTGTCTTGCCTGTCAGCGATCCCAAAGTGGGCTAGTTCAGGAGCCACTTGTGCTCCAACTCTGATATCGCACCGACCAGCAGGCCGTCACCACCGTATCCTGAGAGCCGTCTGTCGAAAATGTCGGCGGCGGCCTGCTGGAGGCCAGGCACAACATGGCTGTAGATATCCAGCGTGGTTCGTATGCTCGAATGTCCTAGCCTCTCCTGCACGATCTTGGGATGCACCCCCCACTTCAGGAGCAAAGTAGCATGCGTGTGTCTCAAATCATGAAACCTGACACCAAATAACCCTTCTGCACGCACGAGCTTGATCCACCGCTTTGTCACAGCGTCTGGCGGCACTGGCTGGCCATCTGCCCGCGAGAAGACTAGATCATCATCCTTCATGGTTCTACCCACCGTTGAGCAGGCGGCCTCCGCTATTTCTCTATGCTGTCTGAGCACCAATGCCGTCGATAGTGGTAGCTCTATACAACGCTTGCTATATGCCGTCTTCACTTTCCTGATCTCGAACTCACCACCACGAAGCTGATGAAGGGATTGATTGACGTACACTTTTCTCGTCTCCAGATCCACGTCACACCACCGCACCGCCAGTATCTCGGATCGCCTCATGCCCGTGAATGCTGCGAAGTGGAAGACAGAGTAGTAGTCGGTGTCTTTTGCCGCCTGAAGCAACCTTCGGAGGTCATCCTCATCAAGTATCTTCATGCCCGTAGACTTTGACCTTGGCACTTTGACAGCATCGGCAACGTTCACACCAACCAGCTTCCATTCGACGGCAGTGTCCAGGGCAGTGTGGAGGCACTGATGGTAGCGTTGCACTGTGGCAGCACTAAGACCCCCTTTGCCATCGACCCTGCCGTGGTCTAGCCAATCGGCGTAGAGGCGCTGAATTCGCTCTGGCGTGAGGCTTGGGAGCGGAGTTGCTCCGATGGTGGGAATCAACCGATTCTGCACGATGCGGCTGTAACCATCGTAGGTGCTGCTATTCACGGTGATTTGGCAGCAGTCCGATAGCCACCTGTCAAGGAACGCAGCAGTGGGCATCTTCGTTGGCAGTACCAGTCCGCCCGTGTTCGCTCGGTGCTGGAGTTCCGTAGCCTGTACATCCGCCTCCTTCTTCGTGCCTCGGAAGGCACGGCACTTCCTATCGCGCATACCCGTGTTGGGGTCGTAGCCGTAATCAAGCACTATGTTCCAGCTGTTATTGCACCTCTTCCGCTTCTCAACGTGTACCCTCATATCTGCACTCCTTTCATCCTCAAGGCAATGAATGCCTGTAGTGTGACTCAACGTTCCTGTCTCAGGGTATCCCTCCAGTTTCCTTCAGTCCTTGTGGCTTGTCACGCCGCATATCTATGCGACATGAGTGCCTTCTTTTTCATCTATTACCCAACTGTCTTCCACTAGCTTCCTCCCTCTAGTTCTGACTGTTATCAGACAACATATCGAGTTCCGCAGTGCTGCGAAGCCCGCTGCTGAGGATTACCTCGCAGTCGTCCCTAAGGAACTTCTTTCCCATATAGAAGCGGGCACCCTTCTTCGGATCGTATCGAACCAGCTTCTTTACCATGCCGACCTTCTTCTCCCACTCCTCCGCCCAATGATCCGTGTTCATGCCTTCACACCCAGCCAGCAGAAGATGAATATGTGGTTCGTCTGGATGTTCGTTGTCATAGATGAACAGATACTCGATCTTTGCGCTCATGGCCTTGGCCATCGCTCGCTTCCGCCTGTTGAACATGCGCCAAGCCTCTTTGCACGTCGGGTGCCCGTAGAACGTGAGTATCGCGTAGTGTGACCAGAGGAACTTATCCAGCCAACTCCCGTATTCCTTGAATAGCGGCACGCGGACTTCACCGTCGTCGAATGGCACCTTCCTCGTCATGACCTGTCCTTCCTTCTTCTTCGATAGAGTGCGCCGATGGCCAATCGGAGCACTCTATCTAGTTCTTGAAATACACTCGCCTTCGCCGCTGTGGCTTGGACAAGAACACATCGCCTATTGACGCACCGTCGGCTGGCCGAGAGATAGCTAGCATCAGCGGCCTGCACCAGTGCTCGATTAGTGAATGACGGATTGCCTCCAGCACTTCGTCGTTCACTTCTGGAGCAATCGGTAGTGCCACCTTCGCCTCGCGCACGGCATGCATGCACATAGCGTCCTGCTGGCCTTCGGACAGCAGTAGGGTGATGTCCCTGGCCTGGATGTCGAGCCATTGCAGAATGTCCGCCAGCAATGATGCTAGAGGACGCTTGCGACGGCTCCATCTTCGCTTGCACTTGGCCAATGCGTCGTACCTGATCTGCCATCGACCGAAGAGTCGCTTGCGGAATGGTCTCTGCGCTGTTGCCTTGTTGTGTAGCCGTTCTCTCTATCGTTCCATAGTTGGTCATCTTCATCTCATCTCTTATTGGTTCCTGCATGTCTTTCATCTCTCCGTATCCTAGAACGAATGCAAGCCGCCCTTTTCAGCGGCATCGTCCCTGTATGATCCTTGCAGGGTCGGGAGGGATTGGCACACGCCAGTCGGCTATCGAAACCGCGATTGGCCCGATTTCCGCATCCCTGCCGATTCCTGCATGGTTTTGCCTGCACATTCAACTTCAACTTTTCATCGGTGGCTGCCAGTTGCCCGAAGCCATCACAGCAATCGTGCTTTTGCCAATGAGAAGCCTGCGCCCGAGTTTCAATGCGGGTATCTGCTTCTCTCGCACCAATCGGTACATCAAGCCACGGGAAATACCGAGCAGCTTGGCAGCATCCTCAATGCCGACGGTGAGCGGCTCGTCCATTGTTGCCCAACCTCCTTCCATGCATGGCCCCGTTTGGACCCCCTGCATTGGGCTGCCTCTGCCGTGCAGGTATTCTATTTGTGCTTGATCAACCTGGATCGAATCTCTCAGCTATTGATCCGCCCAAGTCACACCTTTACAATAAGTCACGGCATACACTGCCATGTCACTGACATTCGCCGCTGAGAGAGGAGCACAACTTGATGACAGAAGGTGACAAGAATAGATATCGCCCCAAAGAGACGAAACCAGAGTACAAGTTCGGCGAGAAACGCAAGATCACTCCTGAGGACAAGAGGGCTATTGCGACGTGCTTCGAGGCTGAACACAGAGTGAGGAGGAGAAGAAGGGAGGAAGTAATCTCGGAATTAGCCGAACGCTACGAGTTAAGCGATAGACACATTGAAAGGTGCCTTGCAGAGGAGAAAGAGACTGTCCAAGCACGCTTGGACCAGATAAAGGAGGCGCATTATCAGAGGTTGGCGTATTCAGCCCGCGCGCTGGCTCTTAACGCAGGAACCGTATACTCTTTCAGGGATCAGGCCACATCGATGGTCGGTAACATTGTTGACGGCATCAAGTATCTTTCTGCGGGCAAGGCTCACGTGGAAGGGTCATGGTTTAACGGAACGTTTTCGATCTCAGGTTCTGTGCTATACAAAGGGATGCCAACTTCTGACCAACGCTGCCCCAAGGAGGCAAATGACGTTGATGCCACGTGTCTTCTCGCTCACTTCAACGACGAGTTCCCCAAGATAGCGGTGAAGGATTGGCGGGATGTTGCCATAGAGAACGTGACTCAAGAGCTAGTGGATGCTCTGTGGCATCTCACCGAAATCGAGAATATCAAGTATGCCCCAGGATGTCCTGAATGCGGTGCTATTATGAGCTAAGCTGGGCTATTGTGCTGCCCGATTGCTGCCCAACCTGAAAGCATGAGTGGACACCAGTTGACATTCCCTAGAACGAAAGCGTTGTCCCTCAGGTTGACATAAGATATCAGTTGACAGTGGATGTCAGTGTCCGTCACCGCATCCCTGACACTTACACACAGAAGGTCACAGGTTCAAATCCTGTACTGCCCACCACTCTCAAAATCGACCTTTTTGACCTCCTATTTCGACCCCATTTTAGAACAAGACAGAAGGTCAGGCACCGACCAACACAGAAGGTCAAGAGTAGCCCCCGGAATGCGTTGTCCGATCGGTTTTGCTGTTCGGACGGAAAGAGGGCTACCTTGGCAGACAAGCTAGGCAAGAGATGGCAGCACGTTCCCAAAGACCAAACCACCCTGGACCAGCTCATCTGGGCTTTTGAGGTGAGGAACAGGACCCTCAACAGAAGCCCAAAGACAACTTCTTGGTACACAACAGAGAGGATGTCATGAACCTGGTGGCACTGCGGCAGAGGCTTGGGGTATTAAGGAGAGGCACAAGATAAGGGAAGGGGCCACATGATGTGGCCCCACTGTCAGCCTACAAGCTTAGGCCTTACCTATGCGGAATACCGTGGTTCCGCATTTCGGGCAGACACCTTTGGTTGCGGGGCGCTTGTTCTTCATGATGATCTGCTTTGGATTCTGGACATCAACCTTCTTCTTGCACTTCACGCAATAAGCCTGTGCCATTGTTTCCAGCCTCCTTTCCGTTAAGATTTGCGCTGAGGCTATCACATGCGTGAGTGTGCGTCAATACATCGGACATCGGTGGGAGGGCCGCACTTTCTGAGCGAGATAGAAGGTCGGAAATGGAGCCGTGACGCTTGGCTGGATGGGAATCCACGCTTGGCCGCCCTTGACCAGATGACCTGAATACAGAAGGTTACTACCCAACCAGGGTCTTCGAACTTGCCTTCAGTCTGGCAACTGTAGCCTAGGAAGTGGTACAACTATTGGGGACGACAGGTCACTTCCAGCGGCGCCGATAGCCCAGTGCATCAGTTCCATCGATACCTCGGTACATCTTCGCCGCCAGCGGTCGTCAGCAGCCTCCCGTTATCAAGAAGGTACTCCACGTGGGCCTTTATCTCCTCCAGAGCAAGGATGAAGTCCCCTGTCACCAGCGCATCGATGGTTGAGGCCTGGATTAGCTCAGGGTGTCTAGCGTAGTAGTCCCTGGTCAGTTCATATAGATTCTTCTCTTCTCGGCACAGGTTGTGAAGCTCATCCAAGCGTTGGTAGTGGAACAACTCGATCTCGCGAGCTCTCGCCTTAATGGAGCAGATCACCTCTTCGTGGGCTGGCAATCCCAATGGGAATCCCAGACCAGCTACCTTCACGAGCGAATCCAGGTAGACCTGCAATCCCACTCCGCTCCACCCACTCTTCGGCACCTGGTGGGGAGTGGTGACCGAGAGCAGGTGATCCCCAAGAAAAATGAACGGCCCACAACCGATGCAGATGTGTCCCGGGGAATGTCCCGGCGTGTGGTGGACCGTGCAACTGCCAATGATCTTCTGGAGGTCATGGACCTCTATCAGCTCGAAATCGCCCTGACAAAAGGCCAGCCGATCATGATCAAAGAGCTCGTCGAGATTGACATGACAGCCCGCCTCTTGAGCCAGCGTGGCGACGTATTGTTTCCACGCTTGGTATTCACTTTGGTAGTCCTTTATCACCTTGGTGTCAGGCGGGCTCATGTATAGCCTCTTGCCCTTCAGCTTAGGGTGCTCCAGCATGCCGAAGTGATCTCCGTGTCCATGGGTGATGACTATGTTGCTCACGGCTTCGAGACTGACTAGCTCGCCAAACGCCTGGCGGACGACAGCGAAGCCCCTCTCGAGGTCAGTTCTTCCGGTGTCGCTGTTGAAGCCGACATCGATCAGTGTGGGCTCCCCGTCCAGAAGCAGGTGAACGTTAGTCACATGGTTTGGGAAGCTCTCCACGGGTATCCGGTAGACTCGGATACCACCGGAAGAGTATCTGACGACTCCCTCTATACGCGTTTCTTCCAAGTTCCCAATACCTCCGAGCTTCTTTGTCTGGTAGTTGCCCCGTGCGGGGTGCCATCGATTCAATTGTAGGCCGACGCCGCCGTTGTGAGCAATTCAGCCAAGTGCCACCCCTCGCAGCTCTAGCTGTGTAAGTGGTACCATTTCCGAGGGCAGGTCACCTTCCCACTGGACCATTGAGTTGGGCTCGAATCCAAAGAGGTGGATCGGAGGTCTTCTCCTCAAGTGTATTCGTCTGTCCTCCCGCAGCGCTAACGCGCACGCACGATGACCTCGTAGCCGCTCCTTCTCAATGCATCGATGAGCGCTACTGCATCCAGGACGTTCAAGTGGACTATGAAGTCATTCTCTTCAGGATTGGGATGAGTGACGGCATAGACGGTGGAGATCTCAGACTTGAATTGCGCGATGACCCCAAGTATCTTCTGCAGGTCGGCTAAATCACGCCATTTCCGCACCGAGAACCTGATCCCCGGGCGGTCGATGCCCAGCAAGGGATTGACTATCTTGTAGAAGATATCATTCGTGGTAGCTATCCCCACAACCCGATTATCCTCCACTACCAGCAGGGCACCCACCTTCTTGGATTGCGCCAGCGTGACTGACTCCTCTATCGTGGCATCGGGTGGTACTGTCACCACCTCTTTTGTCATCACCTCTTTGACAGTGATCTTCCCCAGCAGGTAGCTCAGCTCGTGCATACTGAAGGTAGTCAGTTTTGACGGCCCCGCCTTTTCCAGTGTATCTCGCGACACCATGCCCACCGGTTTGCCTTTGTCTACCACCGGCAGTCGGCGAATGCCGTGAGCGTCCATTATCCTTCTCGCATCAGCGAGAGACGTGTCGCTGGATACCGTAACAACATTTGTGGTCATGACATCGCGGATGAACATCCCTACCCCCTCTTTTTCCAGATCCATGGCGGATATCCTCCACCGGTCTAGCCGGAGGTCACAGCGTCAGGGCTTTTTCTCGAAAGCCAGCCACTAGCGGACATTCAGGCCATTTGCAGAGCTTCAACTTCTTCTTGCCATCTTTGGCCCTGCTGTTCCTGTTTACGTAAGAGCACTTGGCAGTGCCATCCATCTGGACCATGACGGTAGCGAAATCACTCACAAATTCGCACTTGACCGTTGTCGCAGTAACTTGCCATCCCGTAGAGTTTTGCCCCATCGCTTTGGCGCTGGTTACGGCCATTAGCTCAGCCAGCGCTTCCTCCTCTTGTAGTGTTTAATGTTCCGGTAGCTCTTGGCTTCTCCCCGCGCACTAAGACCCATGTAGAATTCGCGGACGTCCGCATTCTGCCTGAGTTTCTCACACGTGTCATCAAGGACAATCCGACCGCTATCCATCACGTAGCCGTGTTGAGCCAGCGAGAGTGCTGCTCTGGCATTCTGCTCTACCAAAAGGATAGAAACCCCCTCCTCTTCGTTGATTCTCTTCAGAATCCTGAAGATCTCTTCTACGAGAAGTGGCGCGAGCCCGAGAGACGCCTCGTCTACCAGCATCAGCTTGGGGCGTGCCATCAATGCCCGGCCCACCACCAGCATCTGCTGCTCACCCCCTGAAAGGTAGCCGCTAGTCTGCTTTTGCATCTGCTTCAGCACTGGGAAATACTCATATACCATGTCCAGGTTTCTCCCCAGTCGACCCCCACTTGCCGCAATATAGGCGCCTGCTCTCAGGTTTTCGTCAACTGTGAGGTGCTCCAGGACTAGCCTCCCCTCCATGATCTGTATGATCCCCATTCGGGCGATTCTCTGCGGATCCCCATTCTCGATCCTGTTCCCCTCAAACTCGATGGTACCGTCGGTAACCCTTCCCTCCTCAGTCCTTAGCAGGCCAGAGATGGCTTTGAGAGTCGTGCTCTTCCCAGCCCCGTTGCTGCCCAGGATGGCGACAACACCACCCTTCTCAATCTGGAGCGAAACCCCTCTCAGAACGAGGATGACGCCCATGTACTTCACTTCGATGTTGTTCAGCTGCAGTAGCGGCATGTCACATTCCCCTATGCGGGTACGGCTGCCTCATCACCCAGGTATGCCTTAATGACGACGGGGTCGCCCTTTACCTGGTCGGGAGTCCCCTCGGCAATCTTGCGCCCGAAATCCAGAACCATGATTCTATCTGTGATGTCCATCACCACCCCCATGTCATGTTCGATAATGATGACAGTCATACCTTTCTCCTCTTGAACGTCGAGAATGAAGCGAGCCATGTCCTCCTTCTCTTCCGCATTCATGCCGGCCATGGGCTCATCAAGGAGCAGGAGCATTGGTTCTTGAGCCAGGGCTCTGCCCAGGTCAATACGTTTTCGAATGCCGTAGGGAAGGGTGCCAACCACCGACTTCCTCCATCGCTCAAGCTCCAAGAAATCTATGATCTCCTCTACGGCCCCGCGTTGTGCCACATCTTGCCGATGTGGCCTGCCGAAATACAGGGCTTGCTCCACCCAGGTAGAAGTGAAGTAGAAATGCCGTGCCGCCATGAGATTGTCGACCACTGTCAGGCCAGTGTAGAGCTGTATGTTCTGAAACGTCCTGCTGACGCCCATCCTGGCGATCCTGTCCGGTCGCAGCCTAGTGATCCTCTCCCCTTTGAAGTAGATATCACCTCTCTGCGGCCGATAGAAACCGCTTATGCAATTAAGGGTACTGGTCTTTCCTGCGCCGTTTGGCCCGATGATGCCAAAAACCTCGCCCCTGGCCACCTCACAATCTATGTTTTGAAGAGCCTTCACTCCACCGAAGCTCAGGTGAACATCTTCAAATCTGATTTCAACCTCTCTGCGCGGCAAATCCGACATAGACAGTCTCCTTACCTCGTGCAGGCAAAGCTGGGCGGGCTAGTAGATCTGGCACTCATACCTATCCCCACCTTCGATCTACGAATTTCTCAGCATTGCCGGGGAGAGCCCCCTCGGACAGGAATTCGATTTCGTCCATCCGCAGCTTGAACACGTCCTGGCAACGCTTGTTCACGGCTGGTGTCAGCGCCTCGCGATCGATACCTGATGGCACCTCGATTCTCAAGAGTATGTGGTCCTTGTGTCCATCGAGGGTCAGCAACATCTGATACTTGAGAATCTGAGGGAAGGCAGACACGGCTTCCGCGAGCTCCTTTTGATGGACGAACATCCCCTTGACCCGGACATGTTGGCCGACCATGCCTTTTATGCCGGTGATTCTAGGTGCACTCCTGCCACATCGGCAGGGCTCATCAGTGTATGCAGCCAGGTCACCGGTGCCGAAGCGGACCAAAGGGTAGACCCCGCTGAAGAGAGTGATCACTACTTGGCCAACCTCCAAGGGCGCCACTTGCTTCCCGGTATCGGGATCAACGATTTCGATTACGCAGACCTCATCGTCGTAGTGATAGCCCTCACCTCTTCCACAACAATAAGCCACTGGCCCCACATCGGCAGTCCCGTAGGCGTCCCCCACCACTAGCCCATATTTCTCTTCAAAGACCTTCTTCAGTGTTTGAATGTGTCTCTCTCCTCCACCCGGGACAAACTTGAGATTGAGGTCTCGGCGAACGTCGTAGCCAAGTTCCTCTGCCTTCTCCAGGACAGTCATGACAAAACTGGGAAAGCCAAAAATGGCCGTGGCCTGCAGTTCATGCAGCAGTTTTACCTGAAGCTCAGTCTGCCCGGTGCCCGCTGGGACCACCGTGCACCCCATCAAATCAAGGGCGTCGGTCATGGCCAGCCCGGCGGGAACCATGTGATAGGCGGTTGAAACGAGAACCAGGTCGCCGAACCTAGGGAAGCCCAGTCTGAGAAAAGATCTCAACTGCGCATAGATGCGCTCAGGTCCCCACACATCATAGATAGGTCCAGGTGAGACATAGATTCTATTGAGACTGCTAAGCGGAACAGCCAGGAATCCTCCAAAAGGCGGTCGAGAGCGCTGCAGTTCCACAAGATCGTCCTTGGTTGTCACCGGTAACCTCTCGAGATCTCTAACGGTCTTGATGTCAAAGGGTGCCACCCCGGCACTGTCGAAGGTCTCCCTTACGGCAGGGGAGTTCTTGTAGGCGAACCGGAGTTGCTTCTCCAGCTTCTTCTTGAGAGTCTGTTCTCTCTCCTCCGGAGACATCTTCTCTTTCTGTTCGTCGTAGACAGCCAACAACTCTTCTCGACTCAAAGCTTTTCTCATGACAACCTCTCTTGTGGCGTCTTCCGCCCGTGATCATCATTCACTCTGAACTAGCCCCTTTAGATTCTCCTTATCTGTTTCAGACCGAACAGACCGTTTGGCCTGATCATCAGTATGACCACCATCAGAACGAATGGGAGCACCTCTCTGAATGCGGTGACATGGGGGTCGATATATGTGCCGCTGAGGGTCTCGACCAGGCCAATAATGAGAGCTCCGACAAAGGCGCCCGGAACTGACTCAATACCACCGAGGAGGAGCACAGGCAGCGCTCTCATAATGCCAAAATCTCCCAGCGAACTGTCCAGGATGAACATGGATGACAACAGGATGCCGCCGACCGCTGCCGACAGGCAGCCTACTATCCACGAGATGATAAAGACCGTCTTCACATTTATTCCGAGGCTTTGGCTGACTACCTGGTGTTCAGCTACGCTTCTCATAGCCAGCCCCATCCTGGTGTACTGAAAGAAGAGCACAAATGCAATGAACATGACTGTGGCTACTATGAAGGAGACCAACAAGGCCCAGGAGAAGGCGACGCCCCCGGCGCTGAATGAGCCGGTGGGCAGGATCTGGGGCATTGTCCGGGGATCTCCGCCCCACCAAAGATTACTGATACCCTTTATGGCCAATCCCGCAACCAGAGTCGCCACGAACGGTATGAGCATCGGGCGCCCTACAAGAGGCCTCATGACCAGCCGCTCCATGGTCAGGGCGATGACCACGCTGAACAGGGCAACCAGGATCAGGGATGCCCAGACAGGGAGACCGAACTGCGCTATCAGCCACCAGGTGAAGAAAGCGGACATCATCATTATGTTGCCATGAGCTAGGTTGAACACCTTGGTGGCCTTCGCTATCACGAGAACCCCCAGCGCTATCAGGGCGTAGACCCCACCCAGCAGAAGACCCTGAACTATGGCAGTAAGCAGAGTATCCATGTCCTTACGAAACCTTTCA